>BNJS01004269.1_pt1 | contig 63914 bp, 60 predicted proteins | sample 8540461 | NCBI WGS metagenome assembly BNJS01 (sample SAMD00202454, study PRJDB9452) | human saliva metagenome | isolation source: human saliva | place: Japan
ATCGCCAAGTTCAGCGTAGATTTTATAGGGTGAATTTTCGTTATTGCCATTACTTATCATCTCCAGTTTCGGCGGTTCTTCCAAGCAGAAGAGAGTGGATTTGCCATATCTCTTTTGAAATGTGGTCTATCTGTTTTTTCATATCATTGATGTCATCGCTGTAAATAATGCCTGTCGAATTCACTCGTTTTGCAATCTGATTGATGTTGCTTGTAGCGTTATAAAGAAGTCCCTGCAAATCTGCAAAGGGCTGTAAATCAACCTGATAAATCTCCTTTTCAAGAACGCATTTCCTAATAAAAAGGTTCATATTTTTGCACTTGGCAAGTTTTCGTTTCTCTTCAAAAAGTGCCTTTTCTTTTTCATTAACTCTTACGATTAGCTGAATATTTCTTTCTCTGTTTTCCATAATTTTTTCTCCTTTCGGTGTATTTTGGGGTCTTAGGGTTCTCCCTAACAAGCTAAAAATTGATAAAAAAGAAGCAGTACCATAAAGGTCTGCTTCATCGATTTTTCCGTCTTTGGCTATCCAAAGACTGTGCTTGCTACAAAAGAATGATTTGTAGATTAAGCGTTAAGCGAGTATTGAGTTTTGTTAGTCATTATATCCTGCATAGAATTATTTGTCAGCGTCCTTTGAGAGCTTTTAATAAGTCGAATTATTTCTATCTCTTATGGGGTTATAGTCTTTCAAAAATTCTGATCTCGGTCTTTCGATGTTGTATCTGGGAGAGGAAAGTATGCCCATCTTGTATAGCTCTGATATTTTCAAGTTTACAAGGTTGATTTCCACGCCAAGCTCATTAGCAAGAGAGCGATCCGATACATCTTCATTTTCTAAAAGCCGTATGATTTCTTTATCATCAATCAGAAGATGAGCCGCAAAAATATTTGCTTCTATTTCGTGGCAGCCTAATTCTCTGAAAATAGAAATCTCATGAAAGGCATTTGCCTTTGCGTAATTTCTATGAAGTTGGTCGTGTCCGATTTCATGAGCTAAAACAACCTTCCTGATACTTGGATGTAAATCAGCGGAAAGAAAGATAAAACGGTTTTTCTGTATGACCTGATACATTCCAAGAAGATGAGTCATATTATTCATTACTTCAAGATGAATATTAAGGTCTTTGGCAAGCTCATAAGGATCACGAGTAAAATGCTTTCTGACCAAAGCATTGGCTTTTTCGTATATCCAATCGTTTGTCATAGCTCACCTTTATTTATCCTTCTTCTTACCATATTTCTTGTTAATATCTTTTGCTTTCCAGTAGGCTCTTGTGATTGCCTGGAATGCTTCTTCCATATCTTCTTCGGGAAGAGTACCGCCTGCAAACATACTGCTTACTCCCTCGGCTAAGGCTCTGACTTTTGCAACTTCCGTTGTGCCGTATCTGTTAGAAACTTCTTCCAAAAATTCATCTTCCTCCGTCATAAGAAAGTTATAATCGCAGCCCATAACCTCGGCTATTTTTTCATAGACTTCCTTTTGCTTCGGGTATCTTTTGCCCTGTTCATATAAAAGTAGCGTTCTTTTGCTGACACCGATAAGTTTTGCAAACTCGTCCTGTGTATAGTCGTTTTCGGTTCTAAAGCTTCTCACCTTTTCTCCAAAGTTCATTTTATCCTCCTGTTGAACCTAAGTTTACTTAAAAAATAGAAAGTGAATTTAGGTACTTGCTTTTCTCTTTTTCTTTGTGTATAATTAAATAGAACTTGAGTACACTTATTATAACATTTGAAGAACTTAAATGCAACGAATGTTTTGCAGTAAGTTTTAAGAAATACATGGGAAACAAAGTGAGGTGAGGGCAGATGGCGAAGGGGAAAATGTTTAGGGAATTGGAAAGGCTCTATGAGAGTCATGAGCTTCCTTTTTTACCGACCAAGCTGAAAGCAAAAGCCGTACTTTCGATATATAGGAATGTCGTTTGGTCAGTAAAAAATACGGCACAGTGCCTTGTCTGTGAGCAGGAAGTAACCTATGGGAGTGATTTGGGAAAGGCACTTTCATATTTGGAAAATTTTGCTCCCGAAAGAGTCCTTGATGATTTTGAAGCGAGGGTCAGACATCTTTTTGAAACGAAATGGCTGATTGATATTATCGACAGTGCATTGATAAGGTTAAAAGAATATCCTGTTCACGGTCAGTGTTACTATACGATAATTCAATACTCATATCTTAGTCGTGATAAATATTCAAACGAAGAGATAATGAGAAAGGTTGCATTAGAAAAGACATCATTCTACGAGCGGAAAAATGAAGCGATTGCCATTATGGGCATAGCACTTTGGGGATACGCTCTTCCGACTCTTTTAAAAGAAATCAGTGATGAAAAATCGAAAGGAGAACAGAAATGAAGATAATGCCCATATATGATTTGAGGAATAAAGCTGAAGTGGCTCTTCTTATGAAAAGGTTAGATGATGACACCGTAGATAGCATTGAGCGTTTGCCTGACAGTATGATTTTACTGGTACCTGAAAAAGCTTGTCCGACTATGACTTTGCAAGATTTAAAAGAAAAATTATCGGATAAAAGGCGGATAAAAAACGGAGTCATTGCGGACTAATGACGGAGTACCTACGGACAATCATCGGATAAAGAGGGGACTCTAAACGAACTTCATATATGTTAAAGTGTGTATAGTGGGACGGAACTAATTTAATATCACGGGCAAAGACCATAGGTGAAAAACTTATGGTCTTTTTTTACGCTCATTTTAGGAGACTTATGAAAAGAATAAGAAGTCCTCCAGCTTCTTTTGGATTTTAACAAGCAAACAAATTCAAAAGAACATGGAGGAAAAAATGGATAAGAAATACTATATTTTCGTTGGAGACGAAAAAATCGAAGTAGACCAAGAAGTCTATAAAAGCTACTGGCAAATTACAAATAGGGAAAGATATTTAGAGCGACTTGACAGACAAAACAAGTTGCTCTTTTTTTCTGACCTCAGCACGGAATATTCTTTTGAGGATACTATTGCAGATGAGAATTACGACTTGGAAAAAATCGTTGAAACCAAGATGCTTATCGACAGAGTTAGAGAAGCGATTGACTCATTAAACGATGAGGAAAGGGAAGTCATAGAAAGACTTTACTATCAGGATGAGTCTCTTCGCTCGATAGCAACTTCAAAAAAAATATCAGCACCGGCTTTGCTTAAACGAAGAAATAAGATTTTGAAAAAGTTAAAGGAACTGCTAAATGATTTAATGTAAAGTAGTATCATAGCAGGCGGTGTCAAATCCGCCTGCTAACCTTTATATTTGAGGGTTATATTTTGTGCATTGTTAAACATACTTCAGATAGGGTATGATTAGATAAGAAAATACAAATTAGAGGTGGTATATTTGAAATTAAAAAAATTATTTGTTCGACTTATATCCTGAATATCCACTTGGGTTTAATTTAGAGACAAGAAAAGATCCTGATCAGTGTAGCAAGCAACTTTATGATGATATAGAGAAGATTTTTCTTTAGTAAAGAAAAGTTGGAGAGCCTTAAACTTAACTCAATTGAAAATAAGTGCCAAAATTTTTAAAAAGTGGAGATTTCTATACATTATTTATTGATGATGGTAAGTATCTATTGTCATCAGATTATATAGGAGCTTCTGTTTATTGGGCAAAACAAGCAGGATTAGCTGATGAAGATATTGTTGAATACTTAATGATTTCCAGAACCATTGGTGGTCATATGGTATTTCCAAGAGGTCAGGGAACAACAGTAAATCAAGCGAGAGGTGGAAAAAATTCATATTATGATAGATTTGATTTAACACTTCTTGCAATAAAAAAATGGTATTTAAACGATAATTCAAAGATAAATTATGCAATTGAAAATTACAGCGATTGGTTTGCTTTATTTGGAAGTTTTGATAAGTTTATATCATTTTTTAGGTTAGAGGGTTTTATATATGATGAGTCTATAATTGATTTGGTCAGTTCGGATTTGGAAAAAGGATTGATAATTCCGTTAAAGAGAGAAGAGATATATATTCCAAGTCAAAAAGAGGAATATAAAAGATATTTCAATAATAGCAATAAAATTATTAAAGACAGAACAGAGAAACTCAATTTAATCTAATTAAGAGCCAGTATATTTGCAAGCATCTACTTGAAACAAAGTAGGTGCTTTTTTTATTTTTCCAAAAATTTCTCGTAAAAGTGGTTAACACCAAGGTCGAATTTTCACTGTACATAGTGAGAGGGTAATTTGCTTCTTTCGTGATAGAGCAATCTCTATCCCAAAACTTAAAAGCAACTCTCATAGCGAAAGCTATTTGTTCTTTGACAACTGAATAGACCAAGGTAGGACTTTATCCACTTGCTGAGAATTATGACCTACGCCAAGACTTTTCTGCTGATGAAAATCGGTTCAAATGAATACCGGAGCTAACCGAGGATAGAAGAAAACGAGCGATAGATAGGAATACATAAAAGATAAGTGTGGCAACTTATTTCGATGATGTAAGTGGTGATAATGATACTTCAATAGTTTAAGCTGCCTCGTCTGGAATAGGGGGCGGAGGTGAGATTCCTATGTAGCAGCCAATGCACCTACCAATGTCATAAAACTTATATTTGATAAAATGCGAGGTTATGATCATGAAAAATGAAAACAAGAAAAATGAAGATAAAAAGCAAATAGAGAAAAATTATGAGAAGAAGGTAACCTACTCAAGCAGCAAGAGCGAAAAGCTTGATTTGCTGGATATTATTGAAATGCACCTTTTAAGGTCGGTCATAAAACTATAGGGCTGACATAAAAATCCGGGTGCGGTACAATATAAGTGGTAGAAGCAATCTTCCTAAATGACTATTTGCCAAAATAAAATTTTAGGAGGGTTCTTATGAACAATAATATCGCTTGTATGTATCTTCGTCTTTCAAGAGAGGACGGGGATATTTCAGAAAGCAATTCTATTTCAAATCAAAGACAAATCATCAAGTCTTACGCTAAGGAAAACGGCATTACCATATCTAATGAGTATGTAGATGACGGCTTTAGCGGTTCTAACTTTGACAGACCGAACTTTAAGAATATGATTGAAGACTTAAACGCGGGCAAGTTTAGGATAATTATCGTAAAAGACTTATCCCGTTTCGGCAGAGATTATATCGAGTCCGGCAAATACTTACAAAAGATATTTCCCGAAAAAGGTATACGCTTTATTTCCGTAAATGATAATTACGACAGCGACAATGCTGATGTGAGCGATACCCACCTGATACTTCCTATTAGAAACTTTATTAACGACAGTTACTGCCGTGATATTTCTATGAAAGTAAAATCATCTAAGGAAGTCAAAAGGAAAAACGGAGAATTTATCGGTTCTTTCGCTCCATTCGGTTATAAGAAAGACAGTAAGAATAAGCATAAGCTTGTGGTTGACACGGAGGTTTCTCATATTGTCAGCCGTATTTTTGATATGAAAATTGAGGGATATTCCTCAAAGGCAATCGCTGATTTTCTAAACAGCATAGGTACGGTTACACCGTCCAGGCACAAGGAGAATAAAGGCGATAACTTTAACACGGGCTTTATCGTAAAAGATGCCAAGTGGGATGCCAAGATGGTCAACAGGGTCATCACCAATAAGGTATATATTGGCGTTTTAGAACAAGGCAAGACGGCAAAGCTCAATTACAAATCCAAAAGAGAAGTCGATGTAGCAAAGGATGATTGGATCACAATAGAAAATGCTCACGAAAGCATTGTTTCCAAATCCGTATTTGTACTGGCAAATAAAATGTTGCTTCGAGATGTAAAAGCTTCAAAAGAAAATCCGAGTATTCTGTCTGGAATGCTTTACTGTAAAGATTGCGGCAGCCCGATGATTAGACGAAAGGTCAAGTCAAAAGACGGCTACAACATCTTTTATATATGCTCCGAATATAACATCAAGGGCGAATGCACAAGGCATAGCGTTAAAGAAGATTATGTAATAGGTGCTACCATTCATGCTCTTAATGATTATCTTTCAAAATATAATGAGCTTCTTAAAAAGGTAAGTAAGATTGATATTTCTAAGCTCACAATCAAGGCTGATTTCGACTCCTTAAATGCGGAAAAGAAAAAGTTTGAAAGGCTTAGAGGCTCTCTTTATATGGACCTGGAAGAAGAGCTTATTACCACAGAAGAGTTTGAGAGATTTAGAAAAAACTATCTTCTAAAGATTAGGGAGATTGAGAAACAGATTATTACAAAACAAAAAACGATAGAAGAGTTAACAGAAAAAATTAAAGATAAGGGTAGTTTTGTTTCCGATATTATTCCTGATGTAGAAGAGGGTACGCTGAATAGATTATCCTTAGTATCTTTCATTGACTGCATAGAGATTGGCGAAGATAATGCCATAAACTTTGTCTTCAATAATATGGAGACGGTAAATCTAATGCAGGCGATTTTGGACAGTGAAAAATGCGATTGTAAGGCTTCAGATGAAAATAAGGTGAGAGTATTTACCATAGGCAGAGCTTATGGTGAAACCTTAGAAATGAATATGCCCAAACTTGCAGTGGGAGGTGTTTGCTGATGGCAAGAACTTCCAAAAGATATGTTCAAAAAGCTGAGAATAGCACTGAAAAGATATTCTATAAAGCAGGTATTTACACAAGGCTGTCATCTGAAAGAAAAGAAGAATGGAGAGAGAAATCTTCTTCCATTGAAACGCAGGTGCTTTGCTGTAAAGAATATGCCTTGAAAGAAAACATTAAGGTATTAAACACATACACGGATTACGAATACAGCGGAACAAATTTTGAAAGACCTCAGTTTCAGGAGATGATGCAGGATATTAAGGATAGAAAGATAAACTGCATTATCATAAGAGACTTATCAAGACTTGGCAGAGATTATCTTGAAATGGGAAGACTGATTGATAAAGTATTTCCGTTTTTAGGTGTTAGATTTATCTCGGTTAATGACAAGGTGGATACCGTAAAGGACTTGGACTCTAAAAAGTCATTTGAGGTAACGCTTAAAAATATCGTCAACGATATGTATGCCAAAGATATTTCCGTCAAGATAAAAACAAGTAAGCATAACAGGGCAAAAAACGGATATTTTATCGGCACTGTTCCGCCTTATGGATATAAGGTTGTAAAGCTGAAAGAGGGACAGAAATTAGAGGTAGATGAAAAAGTTCGCTTTATAGTAGAAGAGATGTTTCGTTTAACGCTTGAGGGGAAAAGCCAATATGAAGTTGCAAAATACCTTAATAAAAAAGGCTATGCCACAGGGATGGTTTACTACAAGACCGGAAGAGTTTACAGGCTTGAGGGAGAACCACAGTGGCATAAGTCTACTATTTCTAAAATCCTCACAAATAGAGCCTATACCGGCACATTGGTGCAGGGGAGAAGGCAGCAAAATCTTGCAAAGGGTGTAAAACAGCATTTCGTAGAGGAAAACGAGCAGATAATATTTGAAAATGCTCACGAGCCTATTATCTCAAAAGAAGATTTTGAAAAAGTGCTTGAGGGTAGAAAACAAAGACTTGAAAATCATCCTTTCGCTGCGAAAATGCACGACTTTGAAAGAGATTACGAGAATAGATATAAGGGCTTGGTTTTCAACGATAACACAGGCAAAGAGCTTTTCAGAAGAACAAGAATATATGGTAAAAATCAGGACAGGCTTTACTATTCTTTTCAAAATGACACATCTACGGGAACACTTGAAAAAGAAAAAAGTGTCTTTGTTATGGAAAGGGATTTAGATAAGGCAATATCGGATAAGGTATCCGAGTTTATTACCAAAGCTACAAGTAAGAAAAAGTTTATTGAAAGAGTGTCTTTGAGGTTTGATGAGGGACTATCCCTTGCCATAAAAGATATTGATAAGCTGAAAGATAAGGTGCTGAAAGAAGATCTGCTCATTCAAAAGGCGTATGAGGAATATAGCCTCGGAAAGATTGACAGGGAGCTTTATTCACTGAAAAGAGAAATTGCTCTAAGTCATATAGCCACGATTAACAATGAAGTAATCGCTCTTGAGAATAAGGCAAAGGAGCTTGAAAAGGAAAAAAGAAAATCACTCAAATGGATAAGGGATGTATTCTCGGCAAAGGGAATTGAAAAGCTTTCGGGCGATTTAATTCACAGCCTAGTAGAAAAGATAATCGTTTATGCCAATCACAACTTTGAGGTGGTTTTCAAATTTAATATGGATATGCTGATGGGAGGTGCAGAAAATGAGTAAGATCGCCCTTTATATCAGACTTTCCGTAGAAGATCAGATGAAGAAAGACGAGAGCGAAAGCATCATAAATCAAAGGCAATATCTGAATGATTATCTCAATAAAAATGAAGAATTTAAGTCTTTTCAAAGGGAAGAATATATTGATGACGGCTATACCGGAACAAACGAAAAGCGTCCTTCTTTTCAAAGAATGCTTGAGGAAGTAAAGTCCGGAAAGATTAACGCAATCATCGTAAAAGACCTATCAAGGTTTATGAGGGACTATATTGCTCTTGGCGATTACCTTGAAAATATCTTTCCGTTTCTTGGTATCAGATTTATAGCCATCAATGACGGATATGACAGTGCCAAAGAAAAAGGAAATGGAACAGACCTTGATATTCAGTTCAAGGGACTGCTATATGACTTTTACACAAAGGATATTTCACAAAAGATTAAGTCGGTTTCAACGGAACTTAAAAAGCAAGGAAAATTCCTTGCCTGGAGTCCTCCGCTTGGTTATATGAAAGATCCGGCTGATAAGCACAATATCATCATTGATGAAAAAACTGCTTGGATAGTCAGAAAAGTGTTTGATTTAGCTTTAAGCGGAATGACTACAAGAAAGATTGCAACCGTAATGAATGCGGAGAATATCCCAACACCGAATGAGCGTAAAAAAGAACTCACCAATATGGACTACGAGTATAACATCGTATCTTCTGAAAACAGAAAGAATCCTACTTGGACAAACGGAACTGTAACGGATATGCTCTCAAATGAAAACTACACAGGCACTTATGTCTTCAATATGCAAGAAAAATCATTGCTGACACCTGGAAGCTTCAAATTTCATCCAAAGGAAGAATGGGGCAGGGTGTATAACCACCATGAAGCGATTATCTCTCAGGAAGAATTTGATAAGGTTCAAGCCATAAAAGAAAGCAGACGCTTTATTAAAGGTAAGAACACCGATTATCCCTGGAGACAGCATTCACCACTTCAAGGTTTTGCTAAATGCCCTACTTGTAATCATGTCTTGGGATTTGTTCAGTCAAAAAGACCAAGACTTGATGGGAGCGTAAGAGTACACAAGTATTTTCATTGCAGAATTTGTAAATGCAACAATGTGGAACATAAGAACTCAAGAGCTGAGAAGCTTGAAGAACGGGTTTTAGCTCTTATTAAAGAAAGATATGGCGAGGTTAAGCTTGAGCAAAAGGATAAGACAAGTATTAAAGATTTGGAAAAACAAGTTGCAAGGCTTGAAGCTAAAAAGACTTCAGACTTTGAAAAATACAAACTCGGTAAGATGACAAAGCTCAAATTCATAGAAAGTAAAAAGAGCATCGACAAAGAACTTGAAAGCCTATCGGAAAGAATAGATGAACTTTCCAAACAAGTTGAAGTTGTCAAAGACAACGAGCTTACAAGGGAGTTAATGGAAAAGTACATCGACTCTGTTCTATGTGAGGGAAGCATCGTTCAGAAAATCATATGGAAATAGACGCATGAGGGAGTGAGAAATCACTCTCTTTTGTTGTCTAAAAATAGACAATACACTTTTGTGTCATCTCGCTTTGACACGAGAGGGAAGCGGCACAACTCTTATAGCGATGCGAACATCTGAAGAGAAAATGCTTAAACCGATGGAACTAGATCCAAGGTAACGTGTGATGTCATCGTAAATGTGATGGGAAAGTAATCTAACGGGACAGCTGAAAGGCTAACATAAAATGACGGAAGGAGGGTGCATTATGGCAAAGGGCAACATATGCGACGAATGGCGCACCATTAGGAAGGATTGTTAAAATCGAGGGATGGGCGCGAGACGGACTTATAGATGAGCAGATAGCTCACAACATATGGAGTATCGATGAAAACACCCAACGAATGGAAGAACAAATATAGTGACATTCGTGCACGCCTCAGGCAAGGAAGCCGTGGACACGAGGTCGAAAATGCGCTCCCTCAAAAATGCACTTGGATATGACTCATGAAGAGACAACGATAGAGGTTGATTCTAAGGGACGAAAGAAGATTATAACCAAGCCATGTGCAGACACAACTGCGCAGATTTTTGGTTAAGAAACAGAAAAACCATATCACTTGTGGGAGAGATACGCGTAACATACGCGCGTAACTTGCAGAGGATAGCACCAAACTAGATGCACTACTGACACACAGTTGGGCGGTGAGGGCCTCTGAAGAGTAACTTTCCACTTTGTCGGGCAAAGTATATTGATATCACTGACCACAGAGGTAAGCGCTGAGTTTCTCAGGAGGGGACTACAGCATCGGGAAAGACAACAGTTGGTGCATCTGTCACGTCTATGCGAATGGTAATACTCCAAAAGCAAACAGAAATTGCATATACCAGGCAAGCCAACAATCGGAACTGCCGAGAAGAATATCATCAACTGAGGACAACGGCACTCTTGATTTACGTATAAGAACGCAGCATCTAGAGGAAATGGCGACAAGGAGAGTATAAACTATCTCACATAAGGTTCGGAGGACAAGATCATCTGTGCGTTGAGTTACAACGACGCACAGAAGCGGAAGTTAGCACTTGAGGACAGTATGGCTGTGTTTTTACAGACGAGATAAACACAGCAGAATATGGAATGTGCGAGAGGGGTGGCAGTAAGAAACGAATACCTACTTTCAGCGACACTAATCCGGACAATCCTGCATTACCTATATGCACAAGAGTTTATTAACTACGCGAGGCCTTTCAGAAAGTACAGAGCAGACGACTCCGGAAGAGATATTAAAAGAACTCGCAGAAACACCAATTCCAGGATGGAGGTATTGGCTTTAGTTTTGCGAAAGATAATGCAAGCCTCACTGAAGAGGCTATTGAAAGAAGAAAGAATCTGCACCGCCAGGGACAAAGCTATACAAAAACAAGATTCGAGGCTGGGTCGAAGAGCAATGTAAGCATCGTCTTTATTAACTTTGAGCACACACACCATCAAGGCTAAGCTATCTCAAAAGAGCAAACTAAAACTAGAAGAGGTCAAGTTTGCCTCGTTTTACTCGCGGGTTTAGACACAGCATACTCAAGCAAGAGTCCTGATACGATCTCGATGATATTTCCGGCGACAACAACAGGTGTATTAATCAACGCTCGATGAAGAGGTATACAACAACGCATCTGTAGACATACCAACCGCGCCATCGGAGACAGCAGAACGATTTGTCAAATTCCTCGAAAAGAACCGAAAAAGGAATGGGGTTTGCAAAAGATGTGTTTGTGGACAGCGCGCGGATCAGGCAACATTGACGGAACTGGAATGAAATACAAGCGAACGCACGGAAGTATTTATAACTTCATTGGAGTCTGTATAAAAGACAAAAATTATAGACCGAATCAACTCACAAACTCGGATGGATAGCGCAGGGTCTATGTATCTGTCCGCGACCACTGTATAGAACACTTAAAAAGAGATAGGACATACAGTTGGGACGATAAGAGACGTGCGCTGACAGATGGAAACGACCACAATCAACGAATGCACCGCAGTGGCGCGTGGCTGCCATGCCAGGCGATCAATCGGAAAGGCAGAAAGACAAAGCGGGATTGATGAATATGATTAGCAGCTTTAAGAAACTTTAGAAATCGAAGAAGCAATACCAGGAGGATTAGATAACTCTGCCGAATGACATTTTGAGGATAATGCGGCAAAGAATCGCATATGGTACAGAGGCGATGCATACTGAGCAGTATCGCAACTATACATTACAGATTCCAAGTCCGAAATGCAAGCGTATCGTTTTGTAGGCACAACACCATGAATGGAAATCAAAAGGGCACACACGGACCATTTCCGGACTTATAGTTGATCATGCTGACGAGCAGCGCTTTGACGGATCTGAAACGCAATCGAAATCAAAATCAAAAGACATCGAGGATAGATGGGATGCAAATAGCTGCAGAGAATAACATCAAAGAGGTATCTCAAAGAGGCAACCAAAGAGGCGCTGTACTATAGGCGATGGGGTATTCCGGGTATAGGGTTCGATCTCAAATATGCTAAATTGCCAATCGTCGAGTGAGTTAGAGGTCAGGAGTGGAACTGATTTAACTCGCAAGTGACTCAAAGAGGTGATTGTAAAGACATTCTTTACAGAAGAAAAGACACAACCACACACCGCAGAGCGATGGCGGCTATGGTTATCTGAAAAACGAGTTATATCGCAATGAACAAAATGGTAGATCTAAATAGCACGCAGTTCACGAGCACACCGTCGGATTACAAATTCGACGAGAACTCATACTGCTACTAGCTGCGTTTTAATACCCATGGCTCGCGCAAGTGCTGACGAGGACAGTCTATTTTGACCGTAAAACAGATACAGTTTCTGATAGTTTGATGAGGTGATGGTCGCAATGGATGGATGGCATTAAGAGCGGGCAGGACAAGGGAGTACATTCCTGAATGCGCGCGCCGCGCGATCCAAACACGGGAATGGTGATGAAACGCAACTCGTTTGATAATTGCTTTTGCTTTATAAAGACCGACACAGACAACCGCGAGGTGCGTCAAACAAGATAGAAATTGAACAGCCTGCACTCCACACGATAGCTATCTACAACATACATCACAGCACCAGATCTAGCACCGCGGGCGAATAGTCAGTCCATCGACGCTTGGAAACAGATGTTAAAAGCCAGACAATGCAGAGGCACAGCGCGAAAAGGAAAAGGCGACATTATGCTACACGAGACGCAATTATCGAGGCACCAGTCATCGTGCATACCCAAAACTCGTCAATATGACAATTAACGCGGCTGCAGTGATGGAAAAGAAAACCATTTGAAGAGGTGGGAAGTCACAACTCACATTTGGTGAATACGCAAATCCGTCATTTGAGTCGCAGGTGGAAACTATCGCAGGTCAAAAGCTCAGGAGGCATTCTGAGCATAGAGGCAACAATCGAGGAACCATATGGCGATTCCAAAACAGAGGAATGGACCAGCACAAGAGGTGCAGAGGCTAAAAGCCGAGCAAGGCTCATCGAACTGACGAACCATTCCGCAAAACGAATCGCTTGGCGGATTTGGCAATAGAGGATTGGGAAACTATGGTAATCTGCACACATACCAAAGCGCGTGTACTCAAATGAGCGATGCAGAGGCAGAGGGCTAAGTAAAGATAGGTGTGCCGATTCTCTGTCTCTTTTGGCGTTTACGCGGTAAGAAAAAGAAAAATCAAATCCAAATGCTAAACTATTAAAATGTGAGAGCAGAACACAGCCCAAAGCAGAGATAAGGGCAGATGGAAGAGGCATGCCAAGGTAATATAGCAATGGACCATGATGTAGCAAGGTCACTCGCACGTGAATCGAGGACGATATCACAGCATCGCTTATAAGGAACTCTAAAGCACCACAGAGCGCAGGAAACCGAAGAGGACCAGAGTGGGTGCACTGGCAAACAGTCCAACTGCAGCAGGAATTAGACAAGTTCAAAACCGCAGATACGCAAAAACTGAATACGACCTCGCCGAATCAACCCGCACATAGACGAGGCAATCAACGAAGCGTTTAATCGAGGCGATGGCGATGAAGAGGTGGCAATCCCGGAATCCATCTAGTTGTGCAAAGGTCAAAAGGCAAGGCATACCGCCGAAGAGGTTCGTCCTTCTTTCAAAAGGACAACAAGATCGAGAAGATTATAAACGCAAACCACACAAAACGATATGGAGAAGGCGGAATATGCAACCTTCGAAGAGCGAACGATCATCACCGGTGCAGACTCACATTTGACGCACAAATGGCTGCAGCAAGTGGTGCGGGAACATACGAGAAGGCAATCGACATGGCTACCCACGACTTGAGCGTGCAGGACAAACCGTTGCGTGCAGTAAGCAAAAACGGAGCAAGTGGTCAGCGTGTCAGCATGCTGAGATGGCCATGCGTGACAGCAACAAAACGAGCATACCTACAAGGACAAGGGAGATGCGCCAAGATCGTATCAGTAGAAGTTAGATTAAACAAGCGCACGAGTGACATGGTCCATTGTGTGCCCTTTCTGTTGGGAAGGTATTCATTGACGATGTGGAGTGGTGGAACAAGCAAAGATGGGAACTATCCTTTGCTTTCATCTGCCATTGGGTACAGAGACTATATCAATCCAAACTGTAAAGATTCGCACACGACATACTTTCCAGGGACAAGCACAGTTCGAGCACCGGTCACAAGACGAGAGATCTAGCAAAGATGGTCAAGGAGGCAAAGCGTGAATCAAAAGCAACATACTGTGAGCGACAAGCAGATAGGTGGGGAGACTTGCTAGGTATCGACACAGACAAGCAGAGGATGATTTAACTATGTCAGCAGTGGATAGGAAAAGAAATTCGAATACACAGAAAGAGAACCTGCGTCACGTATAAAAAGACGATGGAATAAGATACTTTATGGTCATAGTTAACCTTTAAACTTGTGAATTCATATGGATTTCACAAAAGTTTGAAGGGATAGTTAATAGCAAGGTAGTAAGTGAACAATGTGCAAAGAAGCAATGGAAATACTTTAAATCAAGAAATAATACTTCATATGAGGAAATCAGGCGCCAGATCGCCCGCACGGGAAGAGCGACTTGTTAAAAACACAATGGCAGTCACGATATGGGGGAAACACATGCATGTGGATTTTACTACACTTGAGAGGGATTTTCTCTTGAGGGCAGGGAAAGCCATATGAAGTTCTGCATAATCACCTCGAACAGCTCTTTATCCATCTAAAGAAGATATAAGAATACTATTTTGAAAGAGAATGGCAGAGAGTGATCACCATTATCGCATAATGGGGACATATATCGAATAGGCAAACCAGGGAAACAAAAGTGTTGATAAATTAATAAACTACGATATATACTCATGAAAAAGAAGAGATAGACATCCTGTAGCAATCGAAGAGGAAACTAGTCGAGAAACAGTTAAAAGCGCTAATCAAATCAAAACATTGGCATAACTTTTGTAGCGCGGAGGTAGGATATGTTAAAAGAAATCAATGCAACGCTTGATCTAATAGACGATAGCAAGACGCCAAGTGCAGAAGAGCCGAAGAAGACAGGTAATACCCGAAGAGCCAAGAAAAAGAATGAGTGAAAAGGCAGAGCTGAAAATAGCAAGCACTGAATTAGGGTTTTATTAAATCAACAAATCAAGAGTGGTGGAAAATGTTAAGCATCGCAGCGCGGTGCTTTTAGTAGAAAAATGGAGGATTATGCGCGGAATTAACAAACACCATTGACTTGATGAAGAGCAAAGACTATAAGGACAGATTCTGCGCAGAGTACTATCAAACAAGGGAATCGCTACAACAAGTTGTACAGGCTTGTGATAATCAAGCTCGAAGCAAAGACAGCAGAATTCACCCTGAAGCGTGTGGCATAGACTTGTACCGGAGAAACAAAAAGGCGCCTATGGGTGAGTGATCTGTACCGCTTAGAGGTGAGGGCGGAAATCGAAGAACTCGATCTTACGAAAAAGAATATTTAGGATTAGGAGGAAGAAAATGAAACACGAAGACTTTATAAAGCCATGTGCAAGGAAGGTCGCAGAGCATGAAAATACAACAGAAAGGACATCATCGTCCAAATTGATCGTGACAATGTATTCTGCGTATGCGTATGCAAAACACTGCAGAATAGTAAGTGTTTGATAGTTCGCACCCACATAAGGGTGCGAAGTACGATGAGTTCACACAACGGAGACAAGCACGAAGTATGATGGATGTGTACAGCAAGGATATTAACATCCCACTTGCAGAGGACGGAACACAAATCACAACAAGAATACGATAAACAAAGAAGGCAGCATAGCTATTGTCCGAAGATAGAAACTACACGGAGACACTGTGAAATAACTGAAGAGGGAGACACTCTTACAACTGAGAACGAGAGACACTTTGAAAAACTGGAAAAGGAAAAGGTATTTTAAAATGGCAGATGGAATCAACACATACAATCCAGGCACAAGGCAAGGAAATCAGAATCAGGCGACACAGAACACAAATGCAGGAGGTAAGAATCAGGGAACAGCAAGATTGACTTTGATTATGAAAAACCTGCAGGTCAGCGTGAGTGGAGCACAGACTGTGAAGGAAGAGACGGTGTTAAAAAGAACTACTTTAAACAGCAGGATTAAGTTGACGAAGTCACGCAGGCTATATCGCAGTTTGCTAGCGAAAAAGAAGCAAATACACCAAATGTACAAGACCTGAGAGACTAACACAGGCACAGATAATGGCTCACGCAGCCCAAATAGACAGTGCATTGCAGATTGCGCCTTAAAAGGAATGTAGAAATCAGCAACTGCCTTATGTTTTGTAAAGCTAGTTGACAGAAGCACGCTCACCGTAGAATCTACAGAGGACGATTATATCGCAGCAGTGAACAAGGTTTTGAGGATGTGCCTGCTCAAAAAGACAGATGAGCAGGGTGCAGGATTTCAGCAAGCAGGCGCAGGGGCAACGGGAGGAGCAAAGCGCGCTGATGCGTCAAGAAGATTTTCCCGGTAATTAGAAAGAGGGAATTTAAAATGGCAGCATACACTATGCAGAAGAGTTTTCAAGCGCCGACATCGCAACGCAGTCAAACCCCTGGAGTAAAAGTTTGAACGCACAGACAATCAAGCTCCCATCAATCACAGTTTCAGGTTACAAGGACCACAATCGCCAGGGGGTGGATTCAATGCAGGAAAACCTGACAAAACGAGTGGGAGCCCAAGAAACTGCGCCACACGACAGAGATATTGAGCAAGAGAGATCCGGCGGACGTTGATGTGACAAACCTCGTGCCTGGAAAATGGCAAAACGTCCAGAATACACTGAAGCAGACTGTGACAATTCCTGAAAAGGATTCGTACAATTATTCAAAGCTCTATGCAGAAGCAAAGACTTATGCAGCAAACGGAGCAAGCATTGTCACAACCGCACTCACAGCCGCAAATGTGCTTGACTGGTTCGACGAGGCAATGGAAAAGATGGACGATGCAAGTGTTCCATCAGAAGGCAGAATTCTCTGTAACACCTGCAGTGAGAAAGCTCCTCAAAAAGGCAGATGGAATTCAGAGAACAGTAGATGTTTCAGCAGGGGGAAAGGACATTAACAGAAATGTCACAGTATTGACGATGTTGAGATCGTAAGGTACCATCCGCTCGTTTTAAGACAAAGTACAACCTTACAGAGGGAGTAGTTCCCGCACCTACGGCAAAAGCAGATTAGAGCAATACTTGTTCATCCATCTTGCGTAGTTGTGAGAGATAAGATTCTTATATCAATGTGTTCACACTCCAATCATGATGCAAAGACAGCAGATTCATATTTGCTACAGAGCAGATTCTATATGGATTTATTCTTAATCAAGAACAAGGCAGCAGGCGTTTGCATCAATGCAGAGGCAGAGTAGGAGGTAAGTTATGATGTACGCAGAGAAAGATAAAAAGGGCTACTTAACTGATGAAATCGAGATGAAGTACTACCTAGACAGAGGATTCGATATTTTGACGAGATGGGAGAGGTTATCGAGCATGGCAAGGGAAAACGAGCAGGCAACTGCAGCAAGAACTCAAGGCAGAGAACGAAAAACTCAAGGCAGAGAACGAGGAGCTAAAGAAAGCAATTGAAACTCAGAAGATGGAACTGGCAGAGGCAACGAAGAGGAAAAGAATACCTCTAAGAAATAAGGGGTGATAGTGATGTGTTTTGATAAAGAAGATTATATCAACACATATGGCGGCAAACTCGCAGAGGAAGTCACAAAGGTTCACACAAGCGCAAGCGAGCACATTGATTCTTTGACATTTAATAGGATTAGAGGGTTGGGTTTTAATAGTCTGACCCTTTTCAGCAAGAGAGAGCGGGCAGTATGCAGGCTTGCAGATTCGAGTATGAAAACGAAGATCTAATACAATCAGTATTAGCATCGTACAGCATTACCGGGTGTCGATAGTTCTTTTAGCACACTATGCGGAAATGTAATCGCTACAAGATGGAGTGGCATTACCACGCGACATATATAGTCTGATAAAACAGACGGGACTAGCAAGGAAGGTGATCTAAAATGAAATATCCGTGCCTTTGTAATGAAGAAGGTATGCACCACACCTTTCATTTACGAAATTACTGAAGAGGGACTACTGAAGAGGGAGCGTCTATTATGGCCGTCACAAAAGATCTAAAGTGCAACTCATCAAGATGTGGCAAAAGGAAATTTAACTGCACAAAAAGAAGAGAAAAATCACAGGTTCGGTATATTTCCGGGCGGCGATATCGCTCCAGGAGTTGCAGTAATCAACTGCGGCACAGCGACAGTAAATGGTGAGATGCGCAACATAGCATCAGGCATGAAGCGCACGCAACCCCTGATGGTAGAAAGTTACTACATCGAGGATAGATTTGGAGTAAACATATGATGGTTGCAGATTCTAAAGTGAGAATAGAGGGACCCGCACTGCAAAGCTGAATAAAGCACTGCACTACAAGCACCAGAAATGACCGCAGAGGCACTGCACACGGAAGTGCGTGCGCAGGTTGTTCCAAGGCAATCAGGAAACCCTGCAGAACGAATCTTTTTCGATTGATAGAGAGGCCGCAAAAGCAGGCGAGATTAACTTTATTCACAACGCGGTATATGCGAGACGCCTTATTATCATCCTGAATACAAATTTGACAAGAGCGAAAATCCAAAACGCAAAGGGCAAAATGGTATGGGGATTGGCTTCCAGGAGGTTCGAAGGAAATCTCGCAACAAAGACATTTGCATCGTTTTATAAGAGATTAACGGGGGTTTAAAATGCTAGGGATTAGCAGACACTAAAGATTGGCTCAAAAGACATTCAATGCAGCTTAAGAAACTGACTATGTAGGAAAAACTCGACAACAAGAAGGAGAGTTCAGGGGGCATATCAACGCAAAGACGAGCGCACTCCTAAACATAGCAATTGGCAGAGAAAAATGCGAGTTTTGAGGTAAAAATCAATCAGCATACTATCTGCACCACAACAACAATGCTGTGGAGACAGAAGAGAGAGCAATGTACTTGTACAATCAAACTGATGAGCAAAAGTAAAAGCGAGGTAGTGATTGCGCTACAGAATCAATGTGATTGAATTGCTACAGAACGAGCCGATTGATGTTGAACAGATGACAACGGAATCTCAGTGAGCGTGTCATAGAAATGAACTTATATTACGAGCTCAAAAGAAGAGAGGAAGAGTAATGGCAAAGAAAACGGGAGTATATCCAGTATATGAGAACCACTCCAGGTAAACACTGGTGCAAAGGGCAAAAGCAGGCACAGATGGAAAGAGTGTGACTGGTGGTACACGACAGATTGCGGACGATGGAAAAGCTCTCGTGTCTTTTGACAATGGCGTCGAGGAGGGAAACCTTTGACCAAGAAGGATGGGTAAGGCGATTGATGACAGCAAAGAGCGTGACCACTCTCCGTAAGTGGCGGGCAGAAATGTAGGCGATGCAGGTAACGACTATGTTGGTGGTCTTGCATCTAAGAGCGGAGAGATGCAGAGGCAGACTCTCAGTGGACATTCCCTGATGGCTCAAAAGTGGTATTCCTGGAGCAGCGTCATCATCAAGGAATCTCGGAGCAGGCGACAGCCAAGCGTTGCACCGCTTCGTTTGATGCAATGTCAAATGGCAAACCGATTGTGTCCCCGCAGCATAGTAGGGAATACTGAAGAGGGCGAAAGCCTCTTTATGCTTGTTTTGAAACGAGGTAAAAATGAGATATAAGACATTGATTACATTTATAGATGCAGAGACGGGCCACGAATATGTGGCAGGTGATGTAGTGATACATCAAACATGAGCGAAAACGAATCGATGAATTTGCTAGTGAGAACAATAGAGCAGGGATGCTGATTATAGTTGAAGAGGACGAGAGGACGAAGATGATGGCTATTTATTGATATTACGGAAAAACTAAAACTTTGATGAAAATCCAAGAATCAAAATAAAAAGCGTTGAGATAGAAGTTAATGCAGATGCAAGCACGGTGTTAAAAATCGTGCAAGCACAGGCAAACCTGAAAAGGAGTCAATCTCTGAAATGTACGAGTTACTAGCTTGGAAGACAGAAAGAAAAAATCGATAAGCTAAAAACCCAAATTCAAAGATTTGCAGTCATTAATCGAGACAGCAATGGATAGTGTGGTGGGATCAAAACGATACAGTGGGGAGTAGACGATCCATACTATGATTTATAGAGGACTTGACCTTCATTTCCTCCATGCGAACGCAGTATGGACTATCTCATATAGCGCAGAATTCAAAGAATGAAATGGGCTCGAATCAAAGCCACCACTTGTGGGATTGTCGGCGGAAACGCCACTAGGTCGTGATAGTGCAAATACGAGCGGAGGAAGACCCCAAAGCTTGAAACATTTTTCGCCAGGCAGCACAGAATACGAAATGAGTGGAGAAGCATGGGCTTGCTCAATCAGACGGATGACGAACCAATGGCAGTTCTGAAACTATAAAGAGCGCGCTTGTGGAGATGGCAAAGTAAAAAGCGAAGGGAGAGCAGATTAACGCATAAGGTCGGAGATATAGCGTTAGGTTTGAAACTGACAAAAAGGATTTGAACGCGATTTGTCGTCAGCGACGGGCTCTTGCCAAGAAAGCGGGAACTTTGATTGCGAGTGCTTTTTGCCGTCAAAAAGTTGATTGATTTTAACAAGAAAGCAATACAGCTTTGGATCAGATATTTAGCGGAAGTACAAAATGTAGTTGATGGCATTTCCCGCGATGTCAAAACAAACTAGATGACTCGCGCAGAAGGTCGTAACATCGTATGGCTTGTCGGAAACAATGGCGAAGAAGTATCGGTACATTTGGAGCGATGAGCAAGGCAGTCTGGATTTGGGGAGGAAGACATACGAGATGTCAACTGCTTTTAACGGGGTCTTGCAGGCGATGTGGCATCGTTCTACAACATAAGTCAGACGAAGCATTCATTAAAGCTCAAAATCGTGGCCCACTGTGCGAAACAGAAATACACTAAAGGAACTTGGTGTAGTGATGACCTAAAGTGCTTTCAGATCAATACGCAATGGCCACGGATTTACGCACGCATGCTGTGACAGAGCAAGAGAAGGTGGCATTGCGATATAGATTTGTAATGGATCGTTGTCGCTTGCTTCAGGAGACTTTTGCTCGAACATCAGATGGATGGGCGAACCAGGTGAGAATATTAAACTTCAAATGGAATCATCTATGGCAAGTGTAGGTCAGGGTCTTATTAATATATCTCCTTCCTATTTTTGAGGTGGATTAATGTATTGTTGAGCAGTCCGATGACGCTTTGGGAACGCATTTAAGGCCTTTTTACGGGAACTTATTACGAAGACCGCCAGCGGTCTGTGGAATAGGGCAAGCAGCAAAGACGCGGACAGCGCAAGTAGTGGACTTTGAGAGCGCAGGTAGCAGATAGCCTCGCAAAGCAGCAGATGGAGCAGGATCCTCACTAAAGAATGCGGCCAAAGAAATGAAAGCACCTATGGATCGGATAAAATCAACAAGCCAGACGACCTTGCAGATAGTTCATGTCAGGTGGTGGCGGTGGACTGCGGTTCCAGGAGGCAGTGGTGGAGGAGGCAAGTGCAGCAAACCACAAGGTGCAGATGTCGGAATGATGAAACCTGCCGGAGGGCGACGGATTGTCAGGAATATAAAGGCAAGGGACTGCAGAGGGCGTACTTGATCTATCTGAACAGAAATGGTAGATGCGCCTGCAGATGGATTTGAAGCGGATTAAATGGCACTAGCCTCGCAAAGACATATGCAAAACATAGAGAATATCAAACAAGCAAATCGTAGACATACGAGCAAAGAGGCTAGCATGCAGACAGCTGATATGACTCGCGTGTCTATTCAGTCTAGGAAGGATTGTTGGCTAACTGGCCGCGATCGATAGGCATCAATCGCAGAAAACTATAAGGGGCGCCAGTAGCTCGCTATTTTGAGGAAACTCAGATTTTATAAAAGAAAGCATAGCGGATGGTTCAGAGGTGCAACAAAGCCAGTTGATGCTGCAGGTGACGCGGCCGCCGAGCGCTGATGGCACGGTAGCGGTAGTCGATTAAAGTCGGAAGGTGCTGTAAAGCTGACTATCGGCCATCTCGGAAATATTTGCAAAACAGTTGGCTTGCATCCAAAGAAATAGCTGACAAAGATTGGTTCTCGACATCGCATCATGCGTTATTGCGCCCTTCTGCAGAGATACAGCCATGGGAAAGGTTCGCATCTTGAGGATGATGGTGCGCTTGGTAATGTAGCAGATACATTGCAAAGTCAATGACTAATCTAAGGGATATAAGAAAAGTATACGACGAGAAGATTGGACCTATGTGGCAATCAATCGAAAGTGGGCTCAAAGTTAGTGAGCAAGTGTCGATGGCGATACAAGTATATAGGACCTGTAGTTTCAAAAATGGAAGTGGCTTTAAGGAGATGTGGACAAACTATGTTTGCCAGCATTGCAGAGTTTTGCACATCTAATTGGTGATGTGGTGAATTAATAAAGGTATTTTGGGAGACAACATTGCAACCCGTCTTATCATGGCTTATTGAGGTCTTTAAATAATTGTTGCAGCCCTCGTTGACAATATGGTGGGGCCACACAAGAGTTTCTTCGGCAGCCGCACAGATGTCAAGGGTGCAATTGACATACCAAGAGGCGTCATCGACCTTTAACGGGAGTCATGACTGCAGAAATGCTTTACGGAATAGCAACAAGTTGAGGGTTTCAAAGAATTCATCTTAGGTCTTTTCATGAAGATTTACAGAACACAATACATTCACACCCGTGATTTTTTATTATTCCTTTAAGACCATATTTGATGCGTTAAGAGATCATATCAATGCAGCATTTGGAAATGATTGGGAATCTGGTTTAGTGATAAATGGACAGCAATTAAGAATGTATTTGCAATTGTACCTGAATGGTTCAAACATATTTAACATCAGCATACGAAGCGGTGAAGAATGTCAGTGGAATTGGTGGGCCCTTCAGTGGCATATGGAATACAACAATAAACCACATTTACCCATAAGCGGAACAATGGTCGGAAATGCAATCGGTGATAAAAGATCGGTCATCAATGGTGTACTAGCAACTGCGGAAGGAACAATTAATCGAGGCATGGTGGGATTACCCAATGGAGCGATTAGAGTAATCAACAAACTGCCAAGTGAGAATTGGTGGATTTAGCGCAAGCTCTGCCAGGCTTGCCTGGTGGCGGCTATGTAAAGCAAACACAACTCACAACTTGCAATGATTGGTGACAATATGCACTACGGGAGAAACTAGAAGCGCCTGGAAAACAAACCACCGAAATGGCAAAGCAGGCGGCTGCACTGCAAGTCGGAGACAATCGTGAAGTGGTACAACTGCTTAATCAGTTGCTTAAGGCAGTATTGCGCTGAACCTAACGCCTGGACGGACGAAAGGGTGACAAAGGAAATCGTGGAAATGATCAACAGCATCACAGTCAACACGGGCGAATGTCCGCTATTGTTTCATAGGAGGGACAGAATGAACGATTACAACAATGGAATAAGACTGCATCACCCGTGGGTGGAGAGATAACGGCAAGAGACGAGATCATATGGTCGTCAAGCACGGGTCAGAAAAAGCGGAATAATGGCAGGGATACTAATAAGCAAAACGAAACCTCTCAATCAATTGGGGCACTGACTAAGCAGAATTAAATCAAATAAAACGCACTATCAGAACATTTTATCCATGTGATTCTAGAGACACTGACTGTGTGTAATGTATAATAATACAATACAACGGCCTGGGACACTAAGCGATGGAGTGACCTATTATACATAATGTCAGTGTCTTTGATACAGCAGCAAGGGAGCAATTACATCAGCATGAGTGCAATTTTATAAAACAAAGCGATAGACAACACAAGCAGGATGTTTGATTGCGAACTAGTCCTTAACGGACAAGCCTACACAAAGAAAAGACATCGTTAGTTTCACACCTGAAGAGGGATTGTGGCGACAAACAGCTCCCCTTGTGGTGGCCATAGCAGACCAACAGTAAAATAAAAGGATAACTGAAGGACTGCAGGAGATGATGCTGAGCACTTTGGTTATTTCTGTACGAAAGGACGATGGGAGTTACGAGCCGATTAAACTAGGCCTGTTTTTTGTCGTTGATGTAAAACTTGACAGAAACTCAAACTATACCCGAAATAAAACCGAAAATGAGTTTTAGGCTTAGTGGAAACTATGAATCATCATCAAATGCCAACATCGGCACGAGCAATACTGCAGGAGATTGTACTAGCAACGGAATACATAATAGTGGATGGATTGACAATCATCGATGACAAGTTACGACCGTAATGCCTAAGAAGGTCAGCTGCAGAGAAGTTAATCATTTATAGTATCGCACAGCTCAATGGTGCTTTTGCAATCTTTGATCGTGAGGGCAAACTTGATTTTATAAAACTAAGGCAAAGTGGGAAACACATCACAAGGACATGTACAAGCCATCGGGATTAGTACGAGGCGAGATTTATATAGATTTAGAGGAATTGAAAATAAACTTGAAGATGAGAAGAAGGTTATCACTGCAAAGCAGATGGAACTGGAACTCAAAACTTTCAAACTTATGGATGACACAATCAGTACTAGATCGTACAATCATTGTCGACTTAAACTACTATCCACACACACTTGAATGGAGAGGCGATCCTGCTTTAGCGAGATTGATCACAGCCGTATGGGGGACAAACATAGAAATAGACATCCCAACTGTATCGCAGACACTAACATTTGATGTAGGGATCAAGTCTCACTCGCAGTGCAGAGGGAGACACAATCGCAGTCGTCGGTATCAATATAAAAGTCCACTGCAGAGGAAAATCGAATATATTGAAGAACTCAGCTACATCACGGGGCGATTGATGTCTATGGACACAGAAGAACCGAAAAGTCCAAAGGACGGAGATATATGGTTTAAACCTGCAGGTTATGTCGAATCATGGGAACATCAAGGGTGGGCAGTGGGTCAAAAAGGCAGATATCATGGATGTAAACAAATCGTAAAACAAAATCAGCACAGACGAGGTGCTGACGAAAAGACATCAACGGTACTGCAAATGTGATTGAACTTAACGCAAAAACATATCACTGCAGTATGATGTTGACTCTACAAAGCACATATCGATGGAGACAAAGAAGTCTGCTGTAAGAGATGGAAAACTAATCGTTAATTTTGGAAAGGCATTGACCGATAGCACAGGCCAGGAACCAAAGAAAGTTGTCAAGACAGGCAAGGGAATCTGCAGAAAAGGCAACAACAAGAGGAGTTCTTAACGAAGACGGATCGCTGAGTCCATCTGCAGAGGCAAAACACAATGGTGAGATTTACTGAGGAAAGGCACTGCAATACAGCAGTGGATTCCAAAGCCTGGACAAGTAACAGTTTAACCACTGGCTAAAGATAGCAGTATAATGATAAAACAAGGAATTCTAAGGTCGAAACTTATAAGACGGAACAGACAATGGTGGTGCAAACATCAAACCTATTTGAGGCAAAAAGAAAACGATGCATATATAAAGTTATTATTATAACACATACATAGAGGGGACAAAGACCAAAGTTGAGCGAGGTAACTTATACCGATTGACACCTGCGCCTGAAGATGTGGAAGGCAAATAATTAGTACAGAGAGACCATAATCGAAAACACGATGAATAGTCAGTCATTGCAAATTACAAACCACTGCAGAGGACCATAGCAGAGGCTATAAAGACAGGTATCAAATACGGATTTTGAAACCAGAGGAAGTCCAAAGAACGTAGTAAGCGACAATCTCACGCTTACATATAGCGAAACACAAAAGGGCCTTGATGAAACAGGACAGAGGGTCAATCAACAACTATGGCTTAGAACCAGCGTCAAAGGTCCGGAACAGGGAAAGGTGGATTCTAAGCAACAACACCATACACAAACACATGAAGGTAACACAAGGCAGTAGCTCAATTCACGAATGATTTAGAGGTTGTAATGTGGCTGCATTGGGACAGATGCGATATGGACTCAGCCATGATGTTAGGGTCTGGAAATAGAAACAAAACTGTTAGTAACACACTCAAACGATAGTCTGACAGGGGTTAATATGGCGCAATATTACTTATCAATCGGCTTACAACAAGAATCACAAAACATAGCAGGTAACTATTCGAGAGTAACCGCATCGGTTGTACTAACTGCAGCGCCAGGTGCTTCTGGGCGCAATGGAACGGTGGATGTAGTGGTGCACTAGTCATTAATGGAGAATCACATCCATTCACATCGTCACACATATGTAAACGGATCGTCAGGTACTATATGCAACAACAGTCACAGTTCCACACAACAGCGATGGAACAAAGACAGTGAGTGCATATAAGAGTTTTGATGCAAAACCATCATCGGTCGGTTATTGTCGCCAGTAATGGACTCATTGTCGACAATTCCCCGAGGAAGCAAAACGGAAAGCATATCGAGCGAATTTGAGGAAACATTCGTGGTCAGTGGACGCCTGTATCGGACATTCACTCACAGAGTATATTGGCATATTCTAACGAGAAAGCTATCAATGGGTTTTAGTTGATACGGGTCTTTATTAATCATGTTCATTTAGTGCCAATAGAACTATGCTCCAAAATACCAAGCGAAGGACAAACCACTTTGACTGTAAGTTTGGAGACATATGCAGGCGAAAACAAAGATAAGTGGGATGAGATTAAATATACACCAAAGGTGCCAACTATGTTGCACCCACAATCAGAATCAAAAACTAATACAGAGGGAAATTCTTCACTGCCTGGAGAGTTTCAGACTATGGGTTCAAAGCATTTCACGGCCGAAGATACATCAATGCAAAGGGATTTATACCAACGATAAAATCCATAAAGACGACTTCGAAGAGGCAAGTTATGATGGGAATGTAGTTATTTTTAATCCAATCAAAGCAGATGGACACAAATAAAATCAAAAATTGAGAACACAGACAAACAGAGGGAGGACAAACTGAATACATCCACACTTATATTGTCGTACCACGAGCCACAAATAGTTTCAAGACGGTGTTTTGCGATGTAAAATGGACGACCCGATCCATCAGGCAATATCTATAAAGATAAAATATCGGGAAATATCGCATCAGTAACAACACTAATTTGCGCGTACTTAATGTCAAGTGGCGCAAACAAACATCGCAGAGTTTTCTCAAGTAAAATGTTCAAATCAATTCATACGAGTTTGATACAAGTACAATATAAGTGGCTTTGATCCAACACACATACAGAAATTGCAGCTGAGCCAGGCTCCGATGCAATACGAAAAGCACAACATCAATGTTCACGGAAAAATTGTCATTTCTGAGATATCCAGGAGGAGATGAGTAAATATTTGATGAGTAAGGACTGAAGAGGGACTTAACTGTAGAGGCGTTAGACACGATTTAAAGCAGATGATATGTTGATGAGAAATCTTTGGCGGAATATCACTTGACTAGTGGGCCTGGGAAAATTCTCTCAGTAAGTTAGGATTTTGCATACCTATACAAAAACAAAAGAAGGACAGTTTGATGTGGTGAGATATAGCGATGGATCGTGTCAAGCATCGTGTCAAATAAAACAAATAACGCCAATTGCTATGGTGGCAGTGAATTTTGTTGGTGGAGATGGATTGGGAACTTATCTCTACCTATACACATAGTATTGCAAGTTGTATTGTTGATGACACCCGTGATGGGCTGTGAATCAAGTACCTGCAGAGCCGCTATCTACAAAATAGACGGGAGGTATAAAATAAAATGAAAGCACTCAACATTAACATAGAGACGAGATAGGGAAGAATACAAGCTACAGCACGACAAGAGGAGGAGGGAAGATTGTATTTGGAACTTTTGAAGAAAGGGATTTGATGAACACTTTCATCCTTAAAGACGGTAGAAACGACAAAGAATCTCGAAGAACAAAGACTGGAATCACTCAATCGAGTAGATTAACTCCCTTGCTGCTAGAGTTAGAAAATAAAGAAAGGCTCGTACACATCAATGGCTGAAAGATGGCAAGTGTAAGTTCTTATTGTCCACTGGGGCATTATGTAACATATAATGACAAACTTTGTTTGTCTTAGAAAGGAGACACAACTCGACTCTATGAGAATATGCACCAGCGATGGAGATGCTGGACAGAAGTGAACTTGGAGATCTCGACCGAGCTATGATAATTGGGTGGAAAGAGTGCAGTCATTTGCTATTGCAGCAGACCGACATACAAGTAAAAGGGCTGACATGGTAATTTATTTACAGCCGACACTACACAAATCGCTTAAAGAGACAGTACGTCTCTCAGATCCAGAGAAGAGTGATTGGGGAACCAATCGAGAAGCGATAAGTAAAGGAGATAGGTGCGGAAAAGAGCACTATACTCCTTGGTGCTAGCTGGGACCTTTGGAGTTTTATAAGCATGATAGTGCAGAGGTACATGGAAGAAGAAAGAGTGGCTGGCTACCTAATGAGTGAGAGGTCTTTCGGCATGACTGAAATTTTGCTATTTAGGAGAATTTTACATCGATGCGCGGATACATCACGCGCGATGAATACAGAAAACTTAGTCGACTACTTATATACTCCCTTACAAAGAGACTGGAATGGAATGGACGGGTTGGCCGGAAAATCATTGTAGCGAAGTTAAAAAGCTCCCACTCAAAGAGAGCAAAATATACTATCAACCTGGTGGCGAGAGCCACCTTTTATTTTATTTCTCAGGAGGTAAAACTAGGAAAACAGAGATTGGATTGGAGGGCCGGTGAGAAAAAGCAGGAACTTGCAGAGCTAGCTAAAGACCCGGTGGCGCAGACCGCGGTTGCAACGATTGGAACAGCAGCGTTGCATAACAGATGTCACACCTGGACAGTAGTTGTAAAGTGCGTCTGTACTAGCATGAGACCACTATCACTACTGACAAGCATTGCAGGATTGCCCTGAACTAGACGAAAACAAAGAGGAGAATAAGATGAAAGAGTTGGAATGAGCACATTAGCACTTGGCAGAGTGGATTCCCACACCACAGAGCACAGCAGGAGGGAGTCGAGTGCCCAATTTTGGGAAGCCAGGATATTCAACCGCAAAAGATGCGTATCATTCGACACACACACTATGCATCGCTCTGGCGCGAGTTAGAGTTCCCGTAGGGCGCATATTGGTACAGATGCACGCAAACTAACATTCTGCAGAGGCCTTGCAGAAGCGCAAGAGCATGCCTAAGTGTTATATCAGGGACACTGGCTTGAAAATATCCTGTATATCTCGACCTTGGGGATCCATCGTACACGTGGACTGTCGGCGATACCTCTGATTCACTGGGTAAGGACATTGTGGCGATCATCGAGGAGGAATGGATGCTATGTAGGTGTACACGAGATATAGATTGAGCATAGCAACTATATCAGGTGGCGCTGAGACTCAACCAAAAGTATGATTGGTGGATTGCCCCATGGGGTGCACGCAAGAACCGTCAGGACTTGACTATGGAATGTGGGCAGTTTGGTGGTTCAGCAAACTGTGCAGGAAGCACGCAGGTGGCAGGAGTTACAACAGACCAGAATTACTGCTACAAGGACTATCTAAACATGTGCCATGATTGACTAACTTGGACTGAATGGATTTAGCCAGGGTGCCTGCAGTACTACCTACAACAGAACCAGTGATCACACCACGACAGCAACATCAAGTGACCTATTTGCAGTTGGAGACAAGGTGCAAGTTGTCCGAAACAGGTGCAGCAGTATAATGGAGAGAGCCATTGTTGCTTACTTCTCAACGCTTTCGACGTAATCGAGGTAAATGGAGATCGTATCGTAATTGGCAGAGGTGCGAAAGAGTGACTGCTGGCCGTGAGGGCATGCTCCATAATTACAGGTCAGCAGTAAGCACGAGGGACAATCAGTAGGCGATAGAAGGTAGGGTATTAAATGCGATTACAGTCAATGGACAGCCTTTCACTGCGTACTACGAGCACAATGCAGTGTCTCATCGAGGGTGAGAGTGGAAATCGTGTTGTTGATGGCAAAGGATCCTGGCTGTTGCTGTCGCAGTAAACAAAGCAAATCTTGTTGCGACCTGACAGTAGCAGCGGAGGAGGGCGTTTGCCCTCTTTCTGTTCAGAATAAGCATATTGCGTTTTGTAAACTTTATACACGAAAAGCATGAAAAATATCGCATAAAAATGTCAGATGATTTTCAGTGGTATAGTATAGATATACATTAGGAGGTAAATGTTATGGATAGGTCCAGTTTTGACCTTATAGCAAATTGGTTTTGACTGGAGTCTGACGCTAGAAACTGCTTAAAAGCTGGTTTTACATGTGTATTGCGTGAGGGCAAGCTCTTTCCAAAAGAGATATGATAAAAATTGTCGATTTCTGAGCGAGTGGGTTTCGCTGGTCCAGTGAATAAAAGAGCTTATACGACAGATATAAAGAAATATGGATGGACGAACATCCCAAAAGCAAAGCGAGACAGTTGAATTGAGTGATGTTGAGGAAGAGTTACTTGAATCTGTATGGCTAGCATATGGAGACAAGAGTACAAACGAACTAGGAAGCACTAACACATCTAGAAAACCATGGAGGAAGCAAAAGGCAAAGGAGTTGTGGTGAATATGAACCTCGTGCGAGAACACAGCAAAAGACTATGAGAGATTTTTACTTAGGAATTTACTCAGGGGTCAGGGTGAATACTGAGTCGTAAACTTGCGGACAAGGGCGGGCTCCTGATAAAACTACAAGCAAAGAGACTCATAAAAGCAGAGGTTGTTTTAAAGTTGCATTCAGAGGACAATATAGATACATATGTATTTTCTCTAAACTAAAAGAAACCACATAAAGACATTTCAAAGGTTTCTAGATCAAACAGTATATGAAGCAATTAACCATTTTCTGAGACTGATAATCTACTTTTAAGACACAAGGTACACAAAACGATGTATGCAGAAAGGTGGTGGGATAGAGAGAGAGTTGTTTCATTTCTGAAAAGATAGAAACCCGGGTCCAGGGTCTGATGGATATTTTAATAATTGGGTGCTTTGTCACTATATAAAATGAGATCCAAGTCATAATGTTCATAAAGAGATGAAAAGAGCGCGAGAGCTCTCTCTCTATTGAACATGACGACATAAGGTGGTGCACATGAGGTAACGCACTATGCAAGGGGTATTTTAGAGCGTTTCCCAGGACTATAATTCAAATAAAGTCAAAGCAAAATAAATATATATAAAAGCGCTTGGGAAGTGCTAAAATGCTGCTACTTTCAAGGCTTTTTGTCATATAAAGGTGCGCTATGAGGCTCTGAGACAACCTACTGGATTCGTAGTCAGGCTGCCATCCACCGAGACTATTGGCGCATGTGTCATAACGCTTACCCAAAGTATTATATTAAAAATTGAGAGAGACTTTGTAAAGTAGAATCTTTTAGAAGCTTACATGGCGTGCGGTGCACCTGACTCTCGATCAGGGTGCACCCAGGGCTGATAGGCGCGCCTCATGGGAAATACTGTGACTAGCTGACCCAGTAGCCTGCTAGCGATTACTTAGATGTTAAACGCTTGCGGTCGCTCCCAAATATCTTTTAAGGAGCTGGTAGCGTCACGAGGCAAAAGTATATCTTAGATAGCGACGTGCCAGTCTAAATGTTAATTTTGTATAGTTGTCGAAGTAGCCCTGAATCGTGAGACTACTGGAGTTCCCTTTGTCGCCTGAGCCTGATGTCAGGTCGCAAAGACTTCCGAGAAGGTCTGTTAGCTGTCTTGGTTTGTACCCTGAGTTGCCATCTGGCCTACTAGGGTTGTCTGACTTGGACTTAATAGCTTCTTTGATGACTTAGCTTCCTGTTGGGCGCCTCGCCACGCAAATCCTTGAAATCATTGTCTGCGAGGTATTTGGGCTTTAAGCTCGTTTGGCGTTCCCTCAGGAGTCCGCTTTGTGTAGCCAGGTGATACGACTGGACCAGCAGGATTCAAATCTTCCGACAGGATCCTTGAAAGCTCCGTCTCCGTGAAAACCACGGCCTCGAGTGAGCCTTTTGCCTGTGCGCTGCTTCGGCCTCAGCCTGGATTGCCTCAACTAGAGGTGAACATTTCCAGCGAGGGAAGGGAGCTGAGTCTAGGTCTTCAGTTGACTTGTTTGAGACCGAGGAGGCCGTACTTTTCCCGTTATAGCCCTGAGGCCGTCTATTGGCGCATCTCATTGATATCGTCGAGACTGCGTACACATTCAGCACCATTCTTTAGAAGGTTCTTGGTGCTGCGCGCTTTCTTGGCCTGTGGATGTCGCAGTCGATAACGTATTTGTAGTAGAGCTAGGACTGCTAGTGGATTGTTCGAGGAACATGATTTCGCCTTGCTTTCGCAGTCCTCCTACGAGCTCTGCATATTATGCAACATAGTCGAGTTCCTGTGAGACTCGTCGCTTCTGGTATCCGAGACAGCTCGCGGTACTTAGCCTCCTGAGAATGAGTCTCTCTCTCCAAGGGTTGGATGCGTGCTGTCGAGGCTGGTCTGGTGTAGTAAGTGGTTTCCAAGCCTCGTCTCGATGGGGAGTGAAAGCTGAAGAATTACCTTCACATCTGCGTCTTAGCACAATGGCTCTTGGAGACGCTATATGCAAAGCGGTCGCTGCTTTAGGATAGGAAGGATTACTCCAAGCTCTTTGCCAGCAAAGGTCAGGGTTGAGATCCTTAGCGACCATGGTCTATTTGTATAGCATGTAGTTACCCTGTGTACGAGCGACAACACTCTCAGTTATTGCAACTACATCCTTATGACCAATCCTCTGTTCTCTTGTTCAAAAATCTATCTAATAAAGTCGGGGATCATCTGGAACAAGATCGTCGCAGCTTTAAAAATTGGCGCACGCAATCTTCCACAACCCGTTCCCACTACTTTTTCCATATTATTCTCCTTTGAGATGCTAAAAACGCTTTGTTAAATACTAGCTACTAAAATAATATATCAAATGGGCAAGATGTAAAATAGGAAATTTTGTATATAGTTAAATTTTAGAAGCAAATTTTTAAGATATAATCCTATAGCTGGCAGCAACAGAATAGTGTTTCGCGGAGTTTCTTTAGTATGGCCTTGCTGTAGTCTCCTTTTTCGAAGTCTTCTTTATATTTCTTTAGGAAATCTTCGTGATGTGTGCCATCACTTATCGCGAGTCTCAGAACTACGGGATTTTGCTCGACTGCTTGCCTTTGCATTTGGTCAGCTGCTGATTATTTGCGTTGGTAGCAAAAGAAAATAATCCAAAACAAAGCAGTAGCTAATTATTACTAGAATTATAAAACTGCAATAGCGAGCATTCTTTTTGTTACTAAATTATATTTCATAATAGTACCTCTCATTCACAAAAGAAATATCTCAATCTATATGCATAAAGGCGGTAAATACTAGTTTACCTATCTTAACTTCATCTTAATCCTTATTCACAGAAATCATCAATCTAATAAAATGTGCATTTCCCGTCAAAGCTAAGCATCTGGATTATAATGTAGATGAGTGGCAGAAGAAATTTGTACGATGTTGATTATTATACAAATAAGTAGTATGAGTGAGTATACAATCTGAATGACCAATATAGGCGTAGACGTATAGTATGCAGAATTAGAGGTGACGAGTATGAATGACAACAAAAGGCATAGCGATGAGACGTGTAGTTAGCGCCAAGAAAGCGAGTCCGGATGCGCTTATGCCAGCACTTATGGACAAAGAAAACATTTCGATATTACTATTATCGAGGTTAACGAAGGAAGCGGATGTGAATAGACCTTCTATAATCCACTGACTGGATATCTATCAGTTATGGACGAAATCGAAAACAACTTAGTGAGGACTTACGACGGACTATTGGTCGATTGTATGGCTGGAAGTCTCATGTAGAACATGGCAAAGTACTGAGGGCCAAGAATCAGATGTCAGCTGCAGGCAGGAGGAACTATCAAAGATTGTCGCTATCTTTGAGAACCTGATTAACCAGCTTAGGGTAGTTAATCCAGAGCTGTGGAGGCTTGTGATGTATTTTGACGGGCATTCGAGGACTCGCAAGAAGATTGTGAAAGCAGGAGAAGGCGACCCTGAGTTGCTATGGGCAGGCTGGCGAAAAGAGACAGTGCCTTTGGATGGATTTGTATCTGACCTTTGTTATGGAGGGAATAAGCTTGCAAACAATCTTTCTATGGGAAAGAACTGAACTTCCACGGTTAGCGACGAGACGATGTTGCGCTCTTCTTGGGCAATATAACGGCGAGTGTGGTGAACGAGTAGGAATGGCGCTAAGTCGAAAAGACGCGCAGCTAAGTTTTGCTGCGAATATCCGACGGATAGAGGCTGGTGCAGGATGCTCCAGTACTAGTGCGCTTGAGCTGTACCGAATTTAGGAAGCCGAAACCTCAAGTCCAAGCATAGCTTGGTTAAAGCTCAGCAAGTTTTGATGTAGTGAGTCAAGCATTTATATGGTTTTGATGATTTTACTAGAAACCAAAATATATAGATCAAAATAATTAACATTTGTTAACAAAATCTCTTCGTATTGTCGTATAATAGTATTAGTACAATTGATAGAGATCGGAGGATGAAATGTACGAGGCATCAACGAAGGCATGCTTATGGGCTTCCCAGAAAAGAGTCTCCTACGCCCTTTCATGTCGCTGCAAATGTACGCGCGATATTGGAAAGAGCAGGGCTTTGAGGAACTCGCGAGGAGCAGTTCGTGGAATCCAAAAGATGGCGTGTAAAGTACTTTGTGAGTCAGAAACGGAGTCATCGGTTCTGGCTTTTAGGCTGCCCATAAAATAATTCCCATGAGGTTTCGAGATTTAGCTGCACGCACTACTGAGTTCACCGTGTGTTTCAAGATTAAAGTGCGATGAGACCCTGAGCTTGATGAGGTGAGCTATGCGTCAAGCTTTAATGTAGAGAGGAGGCTATGGTGGTATGCTAATGGCTCCATGGTTTGGCAGACCGCTTTCGGTTGTTGCTGGAAGAGTTGTTGTGAGTGAGAGTGACGGCAAGGGTAGGAGGCCAGGTTAGACTACAGCGCTAAAGTCAGCATCGACCACGATCTCCTTATGATTCGATCTCGCGATCCAAGAGGAACCGTAAAGCAAAACGACGGAGTCGCGCGTTCAACGTGCAAAATGATATGTTACCGCTTTTTCATTTCAGACGGGACCAAAGGGTGAGTCTCATGGAGCTAGTGGCGGATTCTGCCGGTGTATGTAAGGACACGTTATGTCGGAAGTGAGTCTGGTTTCTGTACTTAGCAGGATCGAAAAGTCGACTTTCTGGGGAGCGAAGAACGAATTCTTCCTCAGCTCCGCACATCGATGATCTGCAAGTGCGTTTACTCTGCTCTGCAGGCGCTCTTAGCGAGCGGAGAGAGCAAGATTCTATCCCGATGCTGGCGGCCTGATAATGAAGAGGTCGGAGGCGAGAGCCAAGCAGGGTGCAGGACCCACACTTCCTAGCCGATACTATAAGCAGGATAGGTGGAAGCCTTCCGGAAAAGGAGTGCTGCGGAGATTGCAGTTTCGTGGCTTCGAGCATGATGGTCTCAGCAGATAACGCGACAGTGCAGTCCATCCAAATGCTCTCGTCAAAGGCTGACCAATAAACAGACTAGAGATGAAATAGGGGCATAGTGATCAAAGCACAGTGCTAACCAGAAATATACGACGGACGCAGTTTCAGCTGCTATGTTCAAACAAGATTTGTAAAAGGCAGAGGTTCTACCAAGAGTTTGCATCTCAGCTCCAGATGTGGCGGGCGGTTCGACACCGGAAATATGTATCTGGCGCCCAGGTATCATTAAATATACAGTCGACATCCGGACTGGCACATGCGCATTCGCGTCTCGCCATGACAGATGAGCAGCGACTAGTGAGGACACAGATTATTTGATCAAAGCGCCAAAATGCTTCTAAGGAGGACTAGCGTGGTACTGAGGGAGCGTAGCTTCATCTACCATGTTTTTAACTAAGATACTTAACCTGATATAGGGAGGAAACAAATGACGTCCTACGGACTGGAAACATCCGGCATCATTATTACAAAGGTAATTTATCGCAATCTATATCACCTGCCAAGCTCACTGAGGCATGGGCTGAGAAGAGGCGAGGAGTAAGATCTCAAATACGGGAGCAGCGAAGTTGTAAAGACTGGTAATGATATACGGATAGCGAAGCGCAAATGACAAATTCCATCGTTGATACGCCAACAGTCCACGATGAAATTGGTTGGGGAAAGGTTAATCATGCCCAATCGATGAATCGCCAGAGTGCGCTTAAAAGCTAAGATAGTAACGCCACTTGCATACTAGAAAGTATTTCACATCTATTCGATGGATTTGCAGGCGGAGACGAAAGATATATAGACAGTCATTCAGAATAATAAATGAACTTCTGCTCACAGAACCCTATTTCATTCATCAGCTTTTAATGAGACCATTACGGCCAAAACTTGAGGAACTTTTAAAGCAGCTATACAATCTGCGTACCTGGTTCAAGTGTGTCCCTGAAGTTGACGGAGACACATCTCGAGGCAGAGCCTATCATAATAAACTATGAGTCACGAGTGAGGTTTTCAATCTGCTATAGGAACGTCTGCTCAGGAGAAAATCAAGAAGTCTGTTTTCTCAATTATAGACCGCACTGCCCGCAGAAGGATGTCCAATGCCCTGCTCGGCATGTCAGGAAAGAGATAATGACAAAGGCCTGTGTTCTTTGAGTCTTTCAGGAACAGGAAAGACCACGCTTTCAGCAGATCCTAAGCGCAAAGCTTATGGGTGATGATGAGCATGGCTGGTCTGATGATTCAGTAATAATAATATTCAACTTTGGAGGGTGGATGTTATGCGAGTGGATCAAAATACCATGTAGAGAGCGAGGCAGAAATCATTACAATGCTGGTTGCCGGTTGGTTGAAAAATGTGTTATGGATGAGGAGACAAGAGTTTGACTCTTTGTTGATGATTCCCTAGCTTAGTAAACACAAGAGTTTGAATTATCCTATTGGGCATATCCAAAAATGCAGGCTTTTCAGGGAATATCTAAGAGCGTGCCTTAAGACTCGTAATCTTCCTCATGACAGATGCTTACGGAGTACTTCTCCTCCGAGTTTCTAAGCTCGACCACCATCGGAGCTCTGTACTATTTCGTTTCCGGCTTCACATCAAAGGTGGTGGGTACGGAAATCGGCATAGCAGAGCCAGTTCAACATTTTCAACATGTTTTGGAGAGCCGTCCACACCGCTAGATCATCTTCTGTTTATGCTGGATGCCTGAAGCTGAAAAGGTAGAAAAGTCAGAGTGCTAATGTTTACCTAATCCAGCACAGGATGGAATGGCACTGGCAAGAGAATGAGGCTATCGCACACGAGCAGTGTAACAGCCGCTCTATACAGGAGAAATAGAGAAGCCTGAGGTTTGTTAGCTGGCGAGGACCTTTGGTGCGGTTCCTGAGCTATTGAGGGCGTTCCTCGAGTTACTATTCCAGCAAAACCATGGGAAGATAAGAAGGCATGATGAGAAGAGATGTCAGATTCGCGCTTCAAGCTTTTGCTGAAAACTTCAAGAAGTACACAAAGATGGATGCGAGGTTGTAGCGTGAGACCTAGAAGCTAGAAACAAAAGGCCAAGAGTGTATGAGATTTTCATGCATACTTTGACTAGGAAGTCGCGCATTTGATGCAGGGAGCTAAGTTTATATCTCTATGTGATTATCTTTGGAAGCTGCAATGTCCTATGTGGCTGAGCAAGTATTCTCTCTGGCCTCCTGGCGATCAAGAGGCGTCTGATGGCCTGCTGGAGTCCAGCTCTGCCAAGGAGTCCATCGTGGTAATCCACCGCGTTTCCTGTGCGATTACCCGGCTTCATCAAAGCCGGCCTGGACATATTATAGGAGGTCTAAGCTTGCTCGGTTTAGCTCCCTCGATAGAGCCAGCTTCTCACTAGGCTCTGTCATTCCGGAAAGAACCCCTCTCCCAAAATGTATCTAGGGCTGACTATGGTTTTACGGCTGTTCCTTATATGCTCTGCAGAGTGGGATAATAGACTCTCCATACCAAGAGACAATGCTTTTTCTATTAAATCATCGCTCAAGCCTCACCTGCTGGCCACAGCCTTGTAAACGAACATCTTCTTAGCGATTTGAAAGTCATCACTGAGAGATAAGCTGCAGATTGCATGGGATGCTTCTCTATCTAGTCTCTACTGAGGTGGAGTTTCTGCAATAGAGCTTCTTTTGCTTTGCTTTCTCCCGAAATGCTAAAGCGCTCCTAAAGTTCTCACACGCACAGGTGCAGTGAGCCGAGGGAGGCCATTGCAGGCTGTTCACCTGCAGTATCTAAAACTTCGATAGGCAATCTTCGCTTGACGACGTATGTCTTAGCGTTTAATCCTGACCTAATCGACCTGCAGGTTCGCTCAGCCGCCATTGCCCTATATCGCTATCTGGCGCAGAGGCAAGTAGAACTCACTTACCTTATGGGTGAAATTATATCTATGGCTTGGCTGCATCCTTGTCTGCAAAGCATCCAAATCTACAAGTTTAAGCTTTTGCTCAGGAAGATAATCTGAGATTGCCTTTGCGTGATGGAGCTAAGCGCACTGCGCGGATTATGTCCTCCACGCGTCTAAAAATGAATGTAGGGTCAAGTGACAGTATCTCAAATCTGGCCCATTTAGCGTCGCTTGGAGGTCTTGCACTAGGACCTCGTCAGAGACTGTCCATCCTCTTGAGGCGGAGCGCTGCCATTACCTCTGTTGCGTAGACAGAGGCGAGTTTTGCACTGGTGCTCGCCGAGGAAGGGATATTGAGTATTCCTATGCCATCGTGGCTAAAGGATTGAGATTTTCAAGCTTTGGTTTAGATACTTTAGCCTCATCAAACTTTGATATGTAAGAAGAGGTGTTTAGCTCCTCGCATCCTGTTTCTCATGACCGATGGCGCCCTCGCCATCCATTTCCTGTAGCAGACGACCTCGCAGCCAGAGAAGCTTAATAATGCACCGCTGCTCTGCTATTTCGGCAAAGAGTGTTTCCGAGGAAATCTGGTGTGATCTAGGGCCGATGTTACAGATTACGGCAACTTCTGGAGCCTTTTATAACATTGGTACTGTCTAGGCTTTCCTCCCATGCCGACTCGAGAGAACGACGATGTCACAGCCCTGAGGTCTTGAAGTAGAGAAAGGCTATGGCGGTCGAAATTTCAAACTGACTAGGATGGTCGTCTGGGCTAGTCCGCGTAGCAACCTTCCTGTGTTATATATCTATGAACTTCAGCGATTTGTCTCCATTTATCTGAAAACGCTCGCAGAAACTGAAAAGGTGAGGGGATAGATAGAACCCGTCTTTAAATCAGGCTTTTGACAGTATCGATGAGAGCATGCGAGTATTCGCTTTCACCGTTGCTTCCGGCCATGGACAAATTTAAGTGAATCCTGTGGGTTTCCGAGCGCATCAAGTAGCTCGCAGGTTCTCGAAGACCCTAGGCGAGTCTTGCTCCATGTGTAGTTTTCGATGTAGTTTAACGCACGGCATCATCGTAGGTGAGGATTTGCTCAGCCTTTCATTCTTTTTGTTTGTGTTTTTCCATTTTACTCTATCTCACTTTTGATATTTTCTGAAGTGGTTTTCCACTATCTGATGTGCGATTACTGAGAATGCGAATTCCCTTGCAACGCAAGTCACCGTCTCAGGTAGCAGAGTCCCAAAATCAAAACGCAGGATTGTGATAGCCGTAAGATGTGGCTATCTATGTGGGGTGGGCTAGTGTTGATTACTGTAATCAGAAGCTCTCCCTGACATTACGATGAGAGAAAGGTCTGCTTTGAGTGCTTAGCTTTGAAGCCGTGACGCTTTGCATATATAATCCCAACATACAGCCCGTAGAGTGTGAGAATCCAGTGGTGCTGTGAACGTGATGCCGGAATTTGAAGCGGCTGGTGAGGTGCGGTACCGAGTGTACCGATGGCAACTCCGCTGAGTGGGCTTGAATAACAACGTGCGCCGATGAGGGCTGGGAGGCTCTCAAAGGTGCAGTCTTCATTCCACTGTGTTGAGATTGCAAGGAAGGCTAGAGTCAGCAAATAGCGGCCAGGAACCGAGATTCAGCGTCATCTGTTTTGTCGTTTGTCCATTAAAAACTCCTTTCCTGGCTATGCTACAAGAGAAGAATCTAACGTGGTAGCGTGGATGTGAATTGGCACCGCGAGGAATAAATTCCCTTTCGTTCGCAGACAACTCCCAATCCTGCGACACTTAACGCGCCAAACTACCTACTCTGGCAGTGACTTATTAAACTGCACAGTGTGTGTTCTATCAGGTAGCATGCTTGCTTAGCCGCTGGCTTCAACAAGATGCTTAACTAGTATAGTTGATGTGACGCGACCAACACCACCAACACCGGGGTTATGGGAGCGACCTTATCTGAGACCGCATGCAAAATCTACATCTCCGCAAAGCTTTTGCTTAGCTTCACTATAGCTGACGCCTACGTCTATTATACACTGATTTGGATTAACATACTCCGGACCTCACGCTCTCTGGCTGGCCTGTGCATGCAGATAAAGGATATCCGCTGAGCGCGAAAGTTCCTCTTCATATCTTGGTTCTGCTGTAGCAGATTGTTACGCCAGTCATTTTCTTTCTGAGAAGCATCATTTGCAACAGGCTTTCCGATAACTCAGAGGCGGCCTAGTACAACTGCATTCTTGCCACTTAGCTCAACTCCATAGAAATCTAGGATTTCCATTGCTGCAGAAGCGGTGCAAGGTGGGAAACCCACTCTTTATCAGTGAAGATGCCTGCAAGGAAGCATCGGTTGATCCGTCCACATCCTTTGATGCCGCAATCAAATTGCGAGCCTTCTCCCCATCTATATGTGATGGAAGGGAGGTCTAAACATCAGTATCCATGGATATTGCGGTCCTCATTTAGCTTCTCTAGTTCAGCGTAAAAATCCTCTCAGGGATGTCCTCTGCAAGCACTACCTGCTTTGCTCTACACCAATCTTTCGCAACGCTTTAGAATTGTGTTTTCATAGCTTGTCGTCAGGCTTTGCACCAACTCTAACTATGGCAAGGCGAGGCTTGATGTTTTGCTTGATAGCTCCTTGACCTTAGTGATTAGCTCAGCACAGAGCTTATCAACGAGAGGGCGCCACTTTAATATATCTGTCATTTAAAATCTCTCCAATATGTTGTAGAAAATTTCTTCTGAAAGTTTAGCAGTACTGTTCAGACAAAGGGGCCTCTGCCTCTGCATTTATCATATCAGCATAGCATCTATCCTTCATGGAGCTTGGTGTTTGCCCTTTTACGTTAACCAGTGCACCCATAAGTGAGGCACGGCAAGTGCGACGCCTGTTGCGGCATCTGGGAGATGACAGAGTGGGCTTCCGATGATCGCAAACTCTCTCTGAATCTCTATAGCCTGGGCAGCTAGTCGCATAATATTTTACCGGAACTGCATCGCCTGCTGAAGGCAACCTTCCATAATCTGGTCTCTTCCTGGGTGGTCCTTTGGCAAGGGAATAGCATCTGCTAGTGGAGCAAAGGCATCAGTCTTTTGCGATGCAATCCGTAAGACTTATGGTTAAATCCTTCGCATGTTTAAGCAGGAGGTCTATTTCGCCCTGAACATCCTCGTATTTTTCTGCCACTGGTTAAGGCTCCAACGATGTGACCAGAGTGAAACACCGATTGCACCTACTAGAGCGCTGGCGCCCCACCACCCGGAGTCGGACTTGATGAGATGAAAACTTCTAGAAATTTCTTCTATATTATGTGATTTTGTCATTATTGTATCCCTAAATCTGAGAAGGCAGAGCTTCTTCAGATCGCATAAACTGAAACTGCCAAACTGTGCAAAATCAACGCTGAAAACTAGAAAAGTCCAGTGATCTTTCCATCGTTATCGATATCGATTCTCTCAGCTGCTGGTCTCTTTGGAAGTCCAGGCATGGTCAGCGATATCTCCGTAAGGGCAACGATAAATCCTGCGCCAGCAGAAACCTTTGAGATTTCTAACAGAGATACTGAAGTTCTGAGGTGCCCGAGCAAAGCTGATTATCAGAGAAGGAATACTGTGTCTTCGCCATGCAGACAGGAAGACTTTCCGAGCCAAGAGCCTCGAGCTCTCTAGCTCGCTTTAGGTGCCTTCTCGACAAAGTTTAGCGGAATCAGCGATATATCTTCAGCTTATTGCTTCGATCTTTTCTTTGATTGAAAGTGTCTCATCGTAAGCAAACTGGAATTGTCTGGTTTTTCGCATGAGCTTGATTACCTCTTCAGCTAGCTCTTCCGCCAGCACCGCCCTTTGCCCAAAACCTCGCTATGCAACATTTACACCTAGTTCTTACACTTTGTTCTGATGAGGTTTAGCTCAGCTTCTGTGTCTGTAGGAAAAGCATTTATTGCAACTACTGCAGGAAGCTTGTAAACGCCAGTGATGTTTGATACGTGCTGTAGAAGGTTAGGAAGTCCTTTCTTTAGAGCTTCTAGGTTCTCGTTGTTAAGCTGATCTTTTGAACTCCGCCGTTGAACTTAAGGCTCTAACGGTAGCTACGATTACAACCGCATTCAGTTTAGGCCGGCTATACGGTATTTGATATCTAGGAACTTCTCTGCACCTAGGTCTGCACCAAAGCCTCGCTCTGTAACGGTATAATCATGAGAGCGTGCTATGCGAGTAGCTGTGATAGAGTTGCAGCCAGAGCAATGTTAGCAAATGGTCCGCAGTGAACAAAGGCTGGTGTGCCCCGAGTGACTGAACAAGGTTAGGCTTGAGTGCATCCTTTAGGAGTGCAGACATATGCGCCCTGAGCATTGAGGTCACCTGCAGTTACTGGCTTGTTGTCATGAATATCCAACGATTATTCTTGCGAGTCTATTCTTTAGGTCTTCGATATCGCTTGATAGGGCAAAGAACTGCCATTATCTCACTCTGCAACTGTTATATCAAAGCCGTCCTCTCTAGGTGTTCCGTTAGCCTTACCGCCTAGTCCAATTCGATGTTTGAGCTGACGATCATCATGTCTCACAGCTCTGCGCCATGATGCACGGCGAGGGTCTACGTTTAGCTCGTTGCCTTGCTGGATGTGGTTATCAGCCATAGCTGCAAGCAGATTGTTAGCTCGCTCCAATAGCGTGAAAAATCCCTCAGTAAAATGTGGTTGATGTCCTCCATAGGTACTATCTGAGCATATCCACCACCTGGTGGCACCGCCTTTGACACCGAAAACAGGTCCTAGGAAGGCCTCTGATAGCCATCATGGAGTTCTTGCCCTAGCTTTGCGAAGCGCATCTGCAAGACCAACCGTAGTTGTAGTTTTTTCCTTCACCTGCTGGTGTAGGATTTATAGCTGTAACAAGGACCAGCTTACCCTGCCTCTTGTCAGCGTCCTTGAGCAATTTATAGTTTATCTTTTGCTCTTGTAATTACCATATAGCTCTAAATATTTCTCGTCGATTCCAGCAAGCTTTGCTATCTCGGTTATTTTCTGCATTTCACATGCCTGAGCAATCTCAATATCAGATTTGAAAGTCATCTAAATCCTCCATATTTTCTACTGGCTATAACATTACTAAAGTATATCACATATTATATGTTAATTAAACAGAAACTGTGTATCAAAAAGAATATAATAAATGGTATAATCAAAGCGTAGTAATGCACGATAATTAATGGAACTTTTTATAAAATTTTTCGAGGTGGAAATATGGATTTGACAGCTAAAGGTATTGTATCCGGTAGTTGCAGATATGGCAGATGCTAAGGAGGTTTTCTGGTTAAATGAGAGATTGACGAGGATAGAAAAGCTCGAGCTTGGAATGAGCGATATCGAAGTGCAGAGGCGAGATTAGCTCGCTTTGCTGCGTACATACAGGCAGCTTTTCCAGAGACCGAAAGATCAAAGGAATAATCGAGTCACCACTCAGAGAGATACCTGAGATGAAAGGAAGGAACTCGAGGAAGATGACCGGATGTGATTTTGAGGGAAGACTATTTCTCAAGATGGACTCGCACCTACCTGTTTCTGGCTCACTCAAAGCCAGAGGAGGAATTTACGAGGTTCTGAAAGTTCGCCGAGAAGGTTGCTATGGAGCACGGACTCCTAAAGGAAGATGATGATTACTCAAAGCCTCATGAGCGATGAGTGCATGAAGCTATTTTCTAATTACAGCGTTGCAGTAGGTTCAACTGGTAACCCTAGGACTTTCGATAGGTATAATCAGTGCAAAGCTCGGTTTTAAGGTGACTGTTCATGTCAGCTGGGATGCGAGAGGTGGAAGAAGCTCTTTTAAGATCTAAGGGAGTTACGGTTGTTGAATATGAGGATGACTACAGAAGGCTGTTGCAGAGGGACGTAAGATTGCTGCTGGTGACGACAAGTGCCACTTCGATTTGACGATGAGGGCTCACTTGATCTATTCATGGGATATTCCGTTGCAGCAAAGAGAATCAGTAAAAGCAGTTTGAGGATGCAGGAATAGTTTGTGACGATGAGCATCCAGTCTTTGTTTACATACCTTGCGGAGGTCGGTGGAGCGCCTCGCGGAGTTACATTTTGGACTTAAGGAAATCTATGAAAGAACTATGCATGTTCTCTTTGCAGAGCCTACTCACGCACCTTGTATGACACTAGGGCCTTTCTACAGGTCTTAATGATGGCATTGCTTGCTCAGACATAGGTCTGGACTTGGAAAGCACTGCTGCTGATGGACTTGCTGCTTGGCTGCATCTAGACTGGTTGGAGATATAATGTCAACTGTACTAGGCATGCTTTACAACAGCCAGAAGATGACAGCTTTTATCCATTCCTAACGCTTGTTGACTCTGAGGGAATGTTATCGAGGCCTTCTGCATGCGCTTCGTTCACAGGGCCTATGCACGTGACTGTGAAAATCTAGAAAGGCTTAAAGAGTAAGAGATCTGGAAATCAAAGATGAAGAATGCAACCTCCCATTCTTTGGGCTACGGGCAGAAGCAGATGGTTTCCAGAAGCTGAGATGAGCAGTTACTACGAGGCAGGGCAACGTTATGAGAAATACTTGTTAGCTGTGATACGCATGGCGATATCAGCACTATCAATCCTTGTGACCATAGTGTCAAGGCAGTGACCTGATAATTCACTGCGGAGACAATAAGAGGGATGCGACTGCAGACTAGATTCTCACCGATCATTGAGGTCATATGGTAGCAGTAAGCGGCAATGCGTGCTGCACGAGTGCGGCGTGGATTTACGATTGTTGGAGACTGAGGTCGAGACAGACCTACTTTGCCAGTAGGACTATGAGGAACTATGGGCTTAGCGGCATAAGTCGAAGCGGCGAGACCATGATTGCAGTGCGGTTTGTTTTGGGCATGGCACGCATAGCCGCTGCTGCATGGGAGCACGATGGTGCTGATGATGTAAATCCACTGGCAGTTTGGAGGGAGCCTAGGGGCGGGAGTAGGAGAATTCTGCGCCGTGGATTACGACAGAGGTGATAGCTCTATCGAATATTGTTCTTTAGGAACTGCTTTGTAGGCGAGCACCGAGGCGAGCGGAAAGTTTAGGATATGCTGAACTACAGCGGACGGATAAGAACTCGATGCTTTGACTTGATGTGCTAGTTGTTTTGATGGATACAAGTGATTAACTGATTAAGAAGAAGGAGTTTAGGGTGAAAAGACTACTCGAAAGCAAACACGCAAGGCTGATGCTTATGATTTTTATCGTCGGGAGGCGCTTTTGATTATTTTTCAATCAAATCTGTGGAAACTACTGAGTCCTTTTAGCGAGGGTGTTGGCAATGATAAAGACCATAATCTCACCATTTATCTATGGTTTTAATGGTCATCTCTACTTAGTCCGATATATAATGCGACGGTTAGCTATATCGTCTGACTTGAAAATATTTTAAGAATAAGCAGAGGCTCGTTTTTCTTTCTGCAAGTTGTAGCTTCAGTTGCGATGGTTGTAATTGCTGTCTGCAGGCTGATTGCTCTGATAGTTCCACAAGTTATAGAGAGTCTTACGGGTATTTTGAGGGAGCCTCCTAGAGATTGACACAGCTAGCTCTGTTTAATGACATCACAAGCAAGATGGATAACAAAAGGCTAGCTATGAAGATGAGCGAAATCATGCTCAGGCTCAAACTAATTTGATAGAGCTTGCTCAGACCAAGCTACTCCTGGGATGGGAACGCTTGTTGGTCAGGTTTCTACACAGGTGCTTTTAACTCTGAAACAATGATGAATGTTATGATTGGAGTCTATGGTGACAGATGTATATGTTAAATAGCAAGGAACGCTTCCAAGGGACAGTTCAAAAGGTAATTCTATAACGCTTCCCTAAGGAAAAGGCAGAGGCTGTATTTGGATTTTTGCGAAGTTTACAAACAGGACTTTTGGTGGATTTATCAACGGTAAGATAATCGATTCTATAATCATCGGAATCATTTTGCTTTATACTTATGAAAATCCTAGCTTCCCATATCCGATTTTAATATGCCATTATAGGAATAACTAATGTAATTCCTTTCTTTGGACCTTTTTATCGGAGCGATTCCGGCGGCATGATATTCTGCTCGTGAGCCCCATCCATACGCTGTACTTCCTGGTTTTAATCTTTCGTTCTTCAGCAGGTTGACGGAAATATCATATGACCTGCAATACTAGGAAACACCTACAGGCATCGCAAGTTTTGGGTGCTTTTTCTCCATCGTAATCGGTGACGACCCTTGGATTCATTGGTATGGTTCTTGGAGTTCCAGTGTTTTGCAATTATCTATTACTATTTTCTCACGCTTAGCTAAAACAAGAGACTTGAAGCCGAGGACCTTGAATTTAGGAACTGAAGCATGAGGATCTCAATAAATATAAAAATCGACAAGGAGGACTCCGTTAATGGAAATATTGAACAACGCGCCTATGTCAGATATACCAGCTTCAGATGTGGTGGCAGTGCAAAAGAGACTTGTAATCTGTGAGACGGTTTCTGAACTCAAAGATATTATGAATGAGATTACAGAATCAAAGGAAAACTATCTCTTTCTCGGAAACGGAAGCAACACTCTGTTTTTAGATGGTGAGTAACGATGGCACTGTGGTTACTCTTGGAAAGGCTTTGATGATGTAGAGCTCATCAAGAGGAGGATGGAATTCGTCTAAAATGCATGGCGGCAAGTCTTTTATCAAAGATTGCGAAAGGCGCTCTGCAGAGAGTCTTGCGGGCTTTAGAATTTGCATCAGAATCCCAGGAAGTATAGGCGGTGCAGTTTATGAAGCTGGAGCCTATGGCGGAGAAATCGTAGATGTGCTTGAATCTGTAGAACTTCTTTCCCTAACTCTGAGGGCAAATGGGAGCTAAAGACTGTACCTGCAGAGAGTTAGAGCTTGACTATAGACACAGCAGGCTCAGGAGACAAAGGAGCTTGTCGTTTTCGGCAACTCTGGAGTCAAAGAGGAGATAAGGCTGAGATTGAGGAAAAGCTAGCTGAGCATCAAAGAAGAGAGACTCCAAAACAACCGCTAGAATTTCGAAGTGCTGGAAGCTTCTTCAAAAGGCCTGATGCTTCTTTGCATGGCAAAGCTGATAGAGGATGCTGGTCTTAAGGGTGTAAGTGTAGGTGGCGCTCAGATTTTCAAGCAAGCACTGCGGATTTATAGATTAACACAGGTGGAGCGAGGCAGATGATGTAGTAGATCAATGCACCTAGTTCAAAATATTGTCTTTGATAAGTTCGGTGTCGCTCGAACCGGAGGTGAGGATAATTGGCTTATGCTTGAGTGATTTAGAAAATAAGGTATCGAAGTATCGATGACCTTTTGATTATCATACACTAATGACATTCTCACACGGAAAGGGCTCACTGAGGACAATGTCAAAGTTGCAATATCAAAGGGGCTAAAGGCTTGCGATTTCCGGACCACGGGCCAGGACATCTGACCTGACGGAGTGAAGAGGTCTCGCTCCCCTGTGATGAGGGCTGAGATAGATAGACTCAAGGAAGTATATCCTGAGATTGACCTTACCTCAGTGTGAGGCAAATGTTTTAAACTGTGGAAAACTAGTAGACGTAAAATGTGCTGAGGGATCTAAAGTACCCTCAGACTTTCTGCACAGGATACCACTATGGGGTTTTGCATGGATACTGTATAAACAACTGGCTGGATTTTCAGGAAGCTTTACCCAGAAAGCTGGGGCAAGAAGATGCTTGTAAAGAACACGGATATGTGTGTAAGTGCTATATGAAAACGACCTGAAGATATTCACACATCCTGGAGACAAAAGGGAAGGCTTTGACATCGCTGAGATCGCAAGGGGCATGTGAGGATAAGGAATATGGCTTGAGATGAAATATGAAGCACCCTTCCTAGACTACGAGGAATTAAGACAGCATCAAAGTACGACGTAAGCTTTCGTTATCAGCAGCGACGCTCATAGACCTGAGAATGTGGGGCCATGTGAGGGCGGGCTTAGCAAGAGCCTATATCGCTCGACTTGGTTTGATAGAATTGTAAATATAAGAGCAGGCTTTAGAGAGTTGTTTAAATGGAAAAACAGTGAGAGGTTTGTATTATATTCTTGGCGGCTCTGGAGCAGGAGGACGATGCCTGTGGACTGGTTTTGAGAGACAGACTCTGTCACGCTGACAATATGCCTCCTGCTTTGATTAAGCTAACTTTATCGAGCTTGACGAAGTCGTTCCAAGAAACAGGTGAATTGGAAAAGGCGGCGCGTTGTGTCGATGCGCGTGGCGTGCTTATTTTTCTGACATGAAAGGAGCTATATAAATCTCCTAAAGTCCGATGAGGAATATCGACTGCAGAATCCCTGTTTTATCGAGGCTTCAGGAGAGAACTTTGATAAAGCGCTTTAATGGACTAAGAAGGGCCCACCCTCTAGCGACGGGAAGTGCAGCAAAGGAGAGGTCATCGCGGCAGAAAGAGAAGAGCTCAAAGAGATCAGAGCTTCTAGACTACATCATAGATACTACAGAACTTAAAGGTTGCTGAACTTAAGCTATGAGGAAGTTAGCTTAAAATCTTTTGAAGAGGGAAGCAGCGCAAGTCGTCTATGATAAATCTAAAATCATTCGGACATAAGAGGGGTATTTCCTATCGAGGCTGACCTGGTGCCTAGATATGTAGAGTTTATTTCCTAACCCATGTTATCTACTGACCGGGTCTAAAGAGACTCACTGGTAACAATAAGAAGGTATCCTCATATGTCCTAAGACGGAAGGAGGTTGCCTCAGGACTCATCAAGGCTGACTAGAGATGTTAGAAATGCTTATTTCCAGCATACATCAAAGAGGTAAATGCCACCCAACGTAGCCTTGGTCAAAGACTACTTAGCGGACAGCATAGATCCTGTGGCTACAGCAGATGAGAGTTGCAAAGGAACTAAGGGCAAAAGGTTGTCAGAGTATCTCGGACACTTTGAGGCATTTGATGTTATAATGAATCTATAAAACAGAGTGAACCAAAATCGAGATCTACGCTATGATATCGGTTTAATTGCGGTAAATTTAAGGAGAGGAAATGGAAAACTAGTACTCCAAGCGCTTGTATCTACGCGGTGCAGAGGTTACTGAGAACAGAGATCCAGCGGTTTCCTTACACTGTAGAGGAAATCGTTGAAGAGGCTAAGTCAGCTTACGATGCGGGAGGCCGCGTAATTCACCTTCCACGTTAGAGATGATGATACACCCACAGAGAGCAGGAGATCCAGGCGTGTAGAGGCCATCCATCGAGTGTCCAGATGTAATCATCCAGCCTTCAACAAGGTGGGTGCAGTTGGAATGACAGACCTTGGGGACTTCAGTCAATCAGAGATTGTTCCCTACAGCAGATGCATAGCTACACCAGACTGTGTGGTACTGTGACTTGGGGTGGAGATGATGTCAACAAATGCACATACAATCGAGAACTTTCGCCAAGATCCTTAAGGGAGAGAGGAACCAAGCCTATGAGCTTGAAGTAGTATTCGACAAGGGTATGATCGACCTCAGCTCTTAGAGTTGCTGGACACGTAAAGTGACTTCTGAGTTCACCCACTTCACTGGGACTTCCGTCCAGGCGTTCAGATGGAAGCAACAGCTGAGACCCTAGTATACGCAAAACATCAATTCCTGCAGGTTCAACATGGACAGCTACGGGTCTTGGTAAGAATGCGATGGCACATCGCAGCGCCTACAATCTCAATGGGTGGGCACGTAAGAGTAGGATTTGGGGACAATCTGTACCCACGAGAAGGGGTGTTCTAGCAAAGATGGCAGCGGCGAGATGGTGAGAGGCTCGTTAGACTAGCAGAAGCTACTCGGAGAGAGATTGCTACACTCAGACCCAGAAAGCAAGAGAGAGTTCTGGTACTTCCTAAGAGAACTTGGTAATATATATAAACTTAAATACATGTGGATAAAAAGTGGTGCTTGGAGCTCTGAGGCACTAGCACTTTACTGCAGTAGCTGCGAGACTGGTTCTCCGAGTATAATATGTTGTACGTGAATATGTGCAGCAAAACAGAACTTCTGGGAATACAGGTGAGAATCCGTAGCAGTCTGCGCCACTGTATGGGGACAGCAGGTCGCAAGATGCCACTATTTAGAGACTTTCCCGAGTAGGCAGGATGATTCAGATTAGGAAGGCGCATTTGAGGACAGACACCTGAGTCAGGACACCGGATGTTTGCGTTTAGATGTTTCAAAGCTTCGACAGTGAGGTTTTGATGTGCGCCATACACGGTGTTTGGATGCAGTTGAGGAGAGGCAAACGCTTATCAGATAACGGTCGAGGCTTCCGTTGTTTTGTAGAGCACAATAATCGATGCGATGCTCGATCGAAGAAAAGGGAGAAAATAGGTGAGAGACTTTCAAGAAGGTATTTTGGAGACTAGCCATACGCGGTATTGGCTGCTCTCGTATATGCTAACGATTCCGTTCGTCGCGACATATCAGGATCTGGAACATGGCCAGTTCGAGTTTGAGACCGAAGGAAGAATGTCACATAATGCTGTAGTTTCGCCGTGTTCTGCTTGACAATATCTGTCAGATTTATGCAACAATGAGTGTTTAAAAGAGTTTCGGATGACAGGATTCCCTCGGTACTCATGCTTACCACAGCGGCTGGAACGGTTTTATCCTCAGCAACATGGGGCAAGACAGTGACAGATATTTAACGGTGCACTTCACTTCCAAGCCTCGGAAATGTTAATGTAACAATGGAAACAACTTGCATGTCAACTCCACATACTCTAAACTCTGCGACTATGCACTTTGAGTGACTCTGCAGATTTCCAACGGTAGGTGGAGGAAACACTGGTGATAATGAGTGCTGAGCATCAAATAGTGCTACAGTGGAGATGCAAAAGGCATCCGGAAGAAAAGACGATAAGAAGGATGATAAGGCTAAAGGAAGATTCTAAGGACGAGTAAGAACTCCAAAAGCAAGCGATAAGTCAAAGAAGGTTGATGACAGCAAAGCGGCAGAAAGCTGATGATAGAAACAGACTTCTACAAAGGCTTCGGGCCAAAAGAATAGCAAGCTACCTTTATACATCAGGCCCTCGTTGTTTCACTAGGAGTAGCAGAGTAGGTATATTAATGATACTTAAAAGATAGGAAAGATAAGTGTGGCTAAGAAAAATAAAGCTATTTTAATAGGAGTGGTTGAGTAGCTACTATGCGATAGCAATAGGCTTTTATAGTTTTGATGTTTGCAGACCCTAGGGTTCTAGTGGATCAAATGAAAACGGCTCCTACTTTTGAAGGACTGAAGTTTATGAGAAAGGTTGCTTAAATACGCTCAACCAATTTTCTATATATAAAGTACGAAGTGGTTATGCCTATCTTGAGATTGTCGATGGGGATAAACTGCTCGTTGTGCCTGAGCAAAAGAAGCTCCAAAAGAATCTAGATAAGGACATCATGGATTTGATAAAACAGCCACTTAGAAGAATATATATCTTGTTTTCTACTGCAGTTATGGCGCTATTTGATTCGCCTCGATTCACTAGATAACTGTCTGTTCATGGGTACCGACCACTGGTACATAGAAAACTAGAAAGGCAATTGAAGAGAGGAAGTGGATTAATGCAGGTAAGTTGAATGCGCCTGACTATGAGGACTTTGATTAATGGAAAGTGCAGGCTTGCATCAAAAACACTATGATTCTTCCATAATCCTGAGAGGTTAAGGAAAAGCTTGTTGAGCTCGGAATCAAGACCATGATAGAAAAAGTCAAGCTATGAGTCGCATCCGCTTGGAAGAACGAGGTGGATTAAGTTCTTTGGTGTGCTTTTTAGACAGGGAGGAGCTTGCGAACAAAGGTCTTTGATGAGCAGGCAGATAGAAAAAGCTCAAGGATACAAAATCAACTGGCAAGAGGGTAGTATTCTTCTATGTAGACACTAGAGAATGTCGTAAACATATAAGTCAAAATGGATATGTCCCAGAGATGATAAAAGATTGTAGGGGCGAATATGCTTTCTCTGACTTAGGGACAGGTGAAGACAGCAAACTTAGCACGATAAACATGAGCATGGAAGAGTTTTACAAAACAGCAAAAGGGATGCAGATATCCCTAATATATAACGCTAGTGTCGTTGAACAGATTTATACGCCTAGATGAACTCTCGATAAGAGCCCTGTTCTCAAGGATTTTAAAGACAGTCAAGAGGGAAATGCTGGGTGCACAAGCAGAAGCATGTTTCAGCAGACCAACAAAATGGGAAGCATCATGCAGGAGATGAACGCAATATTCTCAGGAGATAAGGAAGCTCAGAAGAAGATGGAGTACCTGTTTAAAAGCTTAAATAAAGAGGAAGAATATGACACTTCAGCAAAATCATAAAATCAGCGACAGATGGAGATACCTTGCGGTCTTCATCTGTCTCATAGTACCCGTCGTTTTGATTGTATGGAATATCAATTCAGGCTGTGGATATTTCCTTTACGGAAATCATGAGATAATATTCACTAAAAGGGCGATCAAACAAATGTAAAAATATCATATGGCAGATTAGACTGCCTAGAATCACTAGTGGACGATACTCGGTGGAGGACTTGCGGTATCGAGTGATGCAAACCTTTTCAACAACCTATCGCAGGGCCTTATGTTTTAGGTATATCTTCAGGATCAAAAGCTCTTTGTTGCAGATTGCGATGATCAGCAGCATTAAAGTACGTTCATCACACCAATTCGTGGATGATAGTCATGTGTCGCTTTCGTAGGTGCTTTTGATAGCAATGGGCTGTACTTCTTTGTGGCAAAGAGCGATAAAAGCAGATATCTATGCTTCTCGTTGCGGGAATCATGATAAAGCTATATTTGTTCTGCGATAACGGAGTTTTTCTTTGATTACATTTGCTCAGGACTCAGATATAGTTAACACACAACTGGTCACAGGGAAGCTTTTTCAGGGAGCTGGAGCTGACGTTAGTCTTTCTAGCAAATTGTACTAGTTGCTTTTGCTATAGTATTTGCAATGTCAAAAGCCTATTGGAGCGTATCAGATGGGCCGAATCATACGCACAGGCATGGGCGTAAAACATAAAAGCGCTTTTAGGGGTGTATCTAATCGCTGATGTCAAGCCTTCTGGCTGGATGCGTGACTGCCTTTTGTTGGACCGATTTTTCCTTTGTTGGAATCGCTAGTTCCTCATGTTGTAAAAATAGGCTTAAGACGGCAAAGCCAATTCTGTAATCTCCATGCTCATTCATGGCAGGAAGCGTATTCTGTATGTTCTGCGACTATGTTGCAAGAACGGCATTTGCGCCAGTGGAACTTTCGATAAAGCACTGTAACAGCAATGTTTGGTGCACCTATAGTTGTGGAATGCTCGTTAAAGAGACACGGTACTAAAGTACTAGAGAGATCAAATGGAAAAACATTTATTTTTAGAACATCGACCTAACGGTCGGATACAATAAAAACCGCTGATTAAGGATATAAATATAGACGTAGACTTCTGCGAAATCGTGACTATGATAGCCAAACGTGCAGGAAAGTCTACCATACTTTCAAGAGCATAACCAAGCATCTTGAAATGGTTGGTGAGAGGCTTTATCGCAGATGCTTCGCTTGCGCACCTAAAGCTTTTAAGAATCTAGCTCAGCAGATGTCTCGTAGTTTTGACGGAGAAGATCAAGGAGAGCTTTTGACCTGCTATGATGTTGTGCAACGGGAAGATATCCTTATACAAAATTCACTTGGCGTTCTGATGAAAAGGATAGAGTCAAGGTCTCTGAGGCAATGAAAAAGGCTCACGTGGAAGAGCTTGCTGGTAGGGATTTCAGCGCTATAAGTGATGGACAGAGGCAGAGAGTCTTGCTTGCAAGGGCGATTTTGCCAGGAGCCGAAGATTATAGTCTTGGACGAACCGACATCCTTTCTTGATATAAAGCACAGCTTTTGAGCTTTGAACATCCTTCACACTCATGGCAAAGAAGGAGAATATTGCTGTTCGATGTCGCTTCACGAACAGATCTTGCCCAAAAATCTCAGACAAGGTTATATGTGTTCACGGTGATTCTGTTGAGCACTTGGAAGACCTAATGATATATTTACTGATGAAATCATTAGAGAACTTTACAGCATAGAAAAAGGGTTCCTACAACATAACATTCGGTAGCGTTGAGCTTCCTAAGCCAGTGGGAGAGCCAGAGGTGTTTGTAATTGCGGGAAAATGGCAAGGGCATTCCTGTTTTTAGGGAGATGACAAGGCTTGGAATTCCGTTCTGTACAGGCATATTACACGAAAATGATGTGGATTTTTATGTAGCAAAGAATCTAGCAGGCGATTTAATATCGGTGCCAGCTTTTGAAGAAATAAGCGAGAGCCTGAGAAGGCACTTGAAACCATCAAAAATGTAGACGCGCAATCCTAGCTAATGATAAAATAGGTGTATCAAACAAACGCGAGTTGCTTTGATAGAAGCGAAGGGCGCAGGGTAAACTTGAGGAGGGTCTAGATGGACGATAGAATGCGTGAGGCAGATTGGTTGCACTGCTTTATGGACAAAGCAAAAAGAATATCTTCAGGCAAAAACCACCTTGCGGACAATTCTCATGAGGGAAAACGATGCTGAGCACGCATGGCATATGGCTGTTATGGCCTATCTTTTTAGGGAGTATGCAAACGAGGGATATAGATATATCAAAGGTAATTCTATGTGTCTGATTCATGATGTCGTTGAGAAATCGAGGCAGGCGATACTTCTATGCATATGATGAGGAGGCAAAAGGTCCCAAAGGGAGCGTGAGGAAATTGCAAAGAGCATATCTTCGAATGCTACCTAGCGACCAGGGCGCGAGCTTGAGGCTCTATTTTGATGAATTTGAGGCGCAGGAAACTGCAGAGGCAAGGTTTGCAAAAGACTATGGATAACCTTCAGCCTGTACTTCCACGAAGCAAATGGCGGCGGGGACTGGAAGGAACACGAAGTCACCAGTGAGCAAATCATGCGCAGGCAGGAGAAGACAGACATGGCTCCAGAGGAACTATTTGAGGTCATCAAAAGATAATCGATAAACATATTGCAGAGGGCAATATCAAGGAATAAATTCTTAGGTGTGAAATTCTTGCGTGATAAGAAGGACTGTGCATGATATTGGCGAAGGAGTCGTGCTAATAAAATTGACAGCAGGGGGTAAGGCTAGAGAGCTTCTCAACGAAGTAAAGAATGAACTTGCTAGAACAGAAATAGAGAAAGTCTTGCCAGCTTGCCGAGCTGGCAGGGTTTTTTTACGTGTTTCTGGAAGCCTCGTCTTGCTGGTGCGGGAAAGTTTAAGATAGTTGTCACCACTGGAAATACCAGCGGTAGCAAGACATTATAAGCGCCTGATCAAAGAGTATTTTAAGGTTGATGCAAAGTTAGAAATCGGAGAAGGCCTCAGGCTTTATTAAGCAAAGGAGCTATCTTCTTACAATAGGCCCTGAGGAAAGGTCTGAGCAGATATTGCGTGAAACAGGAATCTTACTTGTAAGAGAGGGAAATAACTTCATTTCCGATGGTATTTACGACGATGTTGTAAGAACAAAGTGCTGTCGTAAATCCTATCTCAGAGGAGTTTTCTCGCTTGTGGTTCTGTAAACAATCCTGACAAAAACCTACCATCTCGAATTCGTCTGCAACAGCGAGAGGTTTGCTCTTGACCCTAAAGAGTTAATAAATGGTTTTGTCGATATGACAGCAAAAGACCATGGAGAGGCGAGGAAAAATACATTGTGTATGTCAAGAGCCTTTTCAAATATAAGGGATATGCTCGCAATAATCGGGGCGCACAGCCACGTTTTTGAGCTTTGATAACACGGTAATTAAGAAGCAGATGAGGAAACCGCACCGTGCGCATTACAAATTGCGATAATGCGAACATGGATGGGGCTTTTCGACGCGGCGCAGCGGCAGCTTTCGCCATCCGCGCCATCGAATCCTCGCGGGTTTCTTCGACAAGCTGCTCGCCGAGGCTGCGCGAAACCGCAAGGCTCCGCGCGGAAAACCCCGACGCCAGCCTCACACAGCTCGGAGAGCTGTGGCCGCGCCGCTCAAGAAAGCCGGAATCAACAGCAGGCTTCAGAAGATACTTTCTTTCATGGAAGAGCACGGGTGCATAGAAAAAGAAAACTAAATCTACTTGAAATGAAAGTTCAGGAGAAGGCCATGAAAAGAAATACATGGAAAAGCAGTAAGTCTTGTTTTTATAGCTATACTAGTTATGACATTATTTGCAGCTTGTGGAGAACGAAAAAACTACGATACTCAAAGCGATAATAAAGCAAGGTCAAATACAGCAATTGACAAAAAGCAGGGAACAAAGGCAGGAGAAACATTTAATTTAAAGCAAGGTAGTTTTGTTATTCCTGAGGGATGGAAGCTTCACGAAGGTGATTCAACAGATGAAAAACCATTTGTTGTTCCAGTAAACTATAGTGGCGAAGGAAAACTAGATAATATATCGGTGCAGTATGGAACAAATCCATATTCTAAGGATGATATTGACAGCTTTGCACATGCCATACTTTTACAATTAAATCAGCAGATCTCTGGACATGAAGCTAGTCAAATACTTGCATCAGGATTCACATCAAAGCAAGGCTATCCTGTTTTGAAATATGAATTCACAGTGGATGGCGATAGGATTGTTCAGTATTACATAGCCTCCGATCACGGACATATCTTTGTTTATGAGAGCAACTACTCAGGTAGCGAGGACACGGGAAGGGCCTCTCAGAGCATAGTGGATTCTTTTGAATGGAAATGATTATGTAAGTGTATGCTAAAAGCATACACTTATTTTTTTGTCATATTTTTAATATATGCATTTTGGGGATATCCTATTTTTGATATATAGTCATATAATTTTTGATATAACATATTGAGGAGTGTGAGCGATGTTTAAAGTAAAATCAAATGATGAGATAGGAGCATACCTTAAAAAAATTATAGACGAGAAATATGAGTCCGTAAGGAAATTTTGTAAGGAGTTCCTTTCAGAGACAGATGTTGAACAATCACCTGAAAATATCCGCAAGATGCAAAAATAAAATATCACAGATTTTTGAAGGGTAAAAAGGAGTTCAGACCTATGATCTTCCTGTATTCTGTAAGTTGCTGGATAAGAGTTGTGAAGCAATACTCAGTGCAGGGGAAGTCTTCGTTCCGGAAGTCAATAGAATGACTAACTATCTGATTGCATTCTCAAAGGACGAAAATGAATGGAAGAAGTTTATATCTAGAGAGAATAGTTTTGATTTTTCAGAACTGATGAGTATGGGAAAAACGTGATTGACTATGCGTTAGAATTTAAAAATTATGATATTATTGTTGTTCATCGATAGAGGATATATAACTATCGAAGAAGATATTGGTTATGTGGGGATTATACGACGTTTGTAACAAGAACGAAAATTGAATCTCGAAATGATAATAATGAAAAAGAGTTTGATCCTTTCTCATTAAAAATATTTATTGCCATTGAATTTCAGACTGCATTTAATGGAGCTTGCAATTGATAACAACGATGTAGATATGCTTTTGAAAATCCAAAAAGCGAGAAATCCCAAGAACTCATCTAATAAGTTGGGGTAAGGAACTTAGAAAAATTCGAGTGTATAAAAAGCTACTAATGCCAAAAAGAGACACTCGAATATTTTACAGATGATTTTGAAGCAAACTTAAGAAATGGACAACATGTGGAAGAATTTAAGCCTGAAACAATTATATTTCCATATGCGAGTGAATTGGTAGATATATTGATTAAAAACAATAATAACTTTGCCAAAAGAGCACTTGAAAAATTAGAGAACACAATGAAAGTGTCTACAATAGACTTAGAGATATAATTGATGAGAGCATAAAAGAAAAACCATGAGCAGTTCAAATATGAAAAGAACTAAGGAAGAAATTTACAAAGATGAAAAAAATTTGGTATTGTTTTAGCGACTGAAGTGTTCAGATATAGCGAAGAAAAAGGATTTATAGAAGTATGGGGCATGCATTTAGGCACATACTTATTCTCAAAATATAATTAAACTTGATACCAAAACATATGATAGTGAGCTAAAACAAACTTATAGAAGAAGTGAATCAATATCACAAAAAGTTGTTAACATCAGAGAGGATTACAAAGCGGACGCAAGGAGGAAATATCTAAATGAGCATATTTAATTTTTACAAAGAGTGAATTTCTTTTTGATTCAGGTGATGATACATAGCCATGGATACAGAGGGGGCATGTATATGTTAGAGTCTCAGATGACTGTGCCATGGATTTAGAAAGTGGAGAACTCAATTTTACAAGTGGTTGGGATAGCTATGAGGATGGGCAAGATGACCTTTGGTAGATTTACAATATAGCAATAGCGTTGTATGGCGAGTTCGCTTTCAATGTATTGCAAAAACTATATCTAAAAACTAGTGAGGAGCACGGATGTATAGAAAAATAAAACTAGACAATAGTTTGTATTAATTTTACATAAAAATCTATAATTTATGTATTTTTGCATACATAATCAAAAATGCCACTGTCTAAGGCAGTGGCTTTATCAGTCTCGAAAGATTGTGTAAAACTGTTTTAAAGGGATATAATGATATTATCTTATCCAAATGATAAAAAGTATTCAAGAGTCAAAGTAATAATTATTCATATTTATTTGATAATTGTATGCATGTACGATATAATTTGGGTATGATTCAGTTAATTTAGGAGGACAAGAAATGGTTAGCGAGACAATCAAAGCAATCCATGAAGTCGAACTGAGGCTGATAAAAATCATTGCTGATGGAAAAGCTTCCGAGTTAGAACTGATTGAAAGAACAAAGAGCGAAAGCGACTTTAGCAGTGTGAGCAGGGACATTTCATGAGGCAAAAATCTGAGGCCGATGAGAGATTAAAAGCCGCTCAACAGGAGGCTGAGGAACACAGACAGGAAGCGCTTAGGGACTAGAGTCTGAACTCGAAGAGCTCAGAGAAGATGCTAAGCCGCAAAGAAAAAGATGCAATTCAAAAAGATAATCGACGCAGTAGTAAGTTAAATAAGTGCATGTGAATCGAGGATGTGGGCTGCAAAGAGTTTGTAGTAATGGTAAGACCGCGGAACCCAGAAACTCGTTTCATTGTAAGCGCTTAATTTAGCTTGTACGGTCGATTATATTTATTTGAAAATATGTTTTTCAGAAGGGAGAATGTAGTATGGCGTATTGCAGATGCAAAAATCGGTATCTGCGCATTGAAAAAGATAGGCAAGAAATCCTAGAAAAATCCAGACGCTCGGAACTATAGAGCTGAGCGACGACAAGGCCCTTTAAAGAGCTTGATGGCTTTTGTAACGACAGATACAAAGGAAGTCAGCAGAGAATTTAGCAAGAAGCTAAGCCTTACTGAGCAGGCACTTGAGGTGATGGATACTTTCTCCGGAGACAAAGGGGATGTTCAGCTCACTTGAAGGCAAGCCTTTGATAGATAAGGAAAAAGCTGATGCAGGAAATGCAGAATGCTAAAGCAATTACAGAGCTTGCAGAACAGGTGATTAGCTGGTCTAAGGAATATAGTGAAAATCAAAAGCTCTCGTAGCAAAGAGATTAACGAGAAAAATTGAAGGACTAAAACCTTGGCAGGAGCTAGATATACCATTTGATTTAACAGAGACGAAGAAAACTAAGGTTTTGATAGGAACCATGCCGCCTGATATGGACGAGGCGAAAATACACGAGTTAGTACAGAAGAAGTGTGATGAAGAAGTAGACATCGATTTAGAAGTCGTCTGTATGGACTCCGATGCTGCATACATTGTGGTAATCGCTAAGAAGGATGTTTCGAGGTAAGGTAGAAGATGCGCTAAGAAGCGGAGGTTTTGCAAAAGAGCTCGCTGAGGCTATGACAAGACGCCAAGGGAGCAAATCGAAAAGCTTGAAGCTGATATAGAATCGATAAATCAGACAAAGCGAGGAGCTTGAGAAGAAGATTACAGAGGCGAGAAAGCAGAGATAAACTCAGAGAGGCTTGCGACTACTTCAGAATGAGGCTAAAGAACGTTGAGGTTACCGGAGGCTAAGGCAATCTGAGAGAACCTTCGTACATGACAGGCTTCATACCTAAGGATAAGGCTTCAAGAGTCAAGGAACTGTTAGAAGGAAGCTTTTGATTGTGTAATCGAGCTTGCAGATGTGACAGATGAGGATGAGGCGCCGACGGTGCTAAAAACAATTCCTTCTCATCAAGTGCCGAGGGCGTACTAGAGTCCTACGGACTTCAAAGCTTAGAGATATAGATCCAACAAGGTGATGTCCTACTTCTACGTGTTCTTCTTTGGAATGATGTCTCAGATGCAGACCTACGGACTTTTGATGTCAATCGGGTTTGTTTCATAGTACTGAAGAAGTTCCCAAAGATGGAAGAAGGAATGAAGAAGATGCTCAAGCTATTTGGCTTCTGCGGACTCTCAACACTCTTCTGGGGCGTGATGTTCGGAGGATATTTCGGAGACGCACCAACAGTCATCATGCAAAGACCTTCTTTTGGCAAGGAGTTCGCAATCAAGCCGCTGTGGTTTGCACCGCTTGATAATCCGATGAGACTTTTGATCTGGTGTATGCTATTTGGTGTAATTCACCTCTGCATGGACTAGCAATCAAAGGCTCCAAGAGCTCAAGGATGGCAAGGTCATCGACTGTATCTGCGACGTAGTATTCTGGTATATATGTTCCTAATTGGACTTATCCTCTTGCTACTACCAACAGATATTTTCGCATCAATCTCGCAGATGACAATCAAGTTCCCGCATCAGTAGTTATGGTATCAAAGGTACTCACTATAGCAGGAATGTTAGGGAATTCTATTGATGTCAGGAAGAGGTCACAAGAATGTAGCTCTGAGAGTTGCGCTGAGGTGCCTACGACATCTATGGAGTTACAGGATGGCTCAGCGATGTGCTATCGTATTCAAGACTTCTTGCGCTAGGACTTGCAACTGGTGTAATCGCCAGCGTTATCAATATGATGGGAAGCATGGTCGGAGGCGGAGTCCTTGGAGCAATCATCTTTACAATAGTGTTCATATTTGGACATACAATGAATATGGCAATCAATGTGCTCCGGAGCATATGTTCATACGAACAGACTTTCAGTTTGTCGAATTCTTCGGCAAGTTCTACGAGGGCGGCGGAAAGCCATTTGAAACCGTTAACAACAGAAAGTAAGTATATAGAGATAAAATAATTCTAGGAGGAAGAAATCATGGAAATTAGTATGGGTTTTGCAATTGCAATCTTTGGATGCAGCGCTCGCAAACAATTTTTGCAGGTATGGGATCAGCTTGGGGCGTAGGTAAAAGCAGGTCAGGCAGCAGCAGGAGTAGTAGCGAAGATCCTAATCAGTTCGCTAAAGGTACTTATCCTTCAGCTACTCCAGGTACACAGGGTATTTACGGACTTCTCGTAACATTTATTACACTATCAAAGATTGGTATTCTCGGCGGAACAGCTGTAACAAGCATGAGCGTAGGCACAGGCCTCTACAATCTTTGCTGCATGCATGCAATCGCAATCGTAGGTCTAGTATCAGCATTCCACCAGGGCAAGACTATCAGTTGCTTCAATCGGAATCGTTGCTAGAAGCCAGATCAGTTCAGTAAGGCTATGCTATTCCCCTGCAATGGTAGAGACATATGCAATCCTTTGCACTTCTTATCTCAATCCTATCAGTATCAAATATCAAGCTATAGTATATTTGTTTAGCATAGGTTAAGGAGAGAGAAAATGACCGGATTAGATAAAATTAAACAGAACATTCTCGATGAGAGCTGCCGAAGCTGCAAAAGCATCCATGGATGAAGCAAAAGGCTAAAGGCAAGTCAAATCGAAAGAACAAAAATAAGGCGGACGCCGAAAAAGAAATGTGCGGAAATCTCTCAAAAAACTGAAGCTCAGCTTGTACAGATCAAAGAAAGAGCAAAGTCATCTATGGAGCTAGAGCGTAGTCGCAAGATGCTCGAGACTAAGCAGGCTTTGATCGCTGAGATAATAGATAACGCGAAGACGCAGATTAGAGAAATTGCCAGATGAGGAATACTTTGCACTGCTCCTCAAAAATAGCTGATAAGGCTATACACGAGGGCGAGGGAGTTATCTCACTATCATCAAAAGACCTAGCTAGAATGCCTAAGGACTTTGAGGATAAGATTAAGGCAATCGCAGAGGGCAGACAGGCTAATATGAGTGTATCAAAGGATGCCATAGATGTAGAAGATGGATTTGTTCTATCATACGGCGGCATCGAAGAGAACTGCACACTCGAAGCTATCTTCGCAGACAAAAAGGAAGAGCTCTGACCTTGTGTTCAGAAATTACTATTTTAGTGAGAATAGGCTATAAGGAGAAAAATATGGGAGAAAATTATGTTTTACGAGGTCGCGAGGAATTCGTGCGCTAGAACATCCTCCTGAAGGATACAGATATCGAGCAGCTTATCTCACTCGGCACTTATGAGACAGTGCATTCAATTTCTTGAGGAAAAAGTCCTGGGGAAACTCGGACTCAAAGGGTGACGGCGATAGAATCCTCGCATGCAGAAGAAGATAAGATTTGGGCTCTAATCAAAGAGTTTAAAATCGATATGAAACACTTCGCTGTTTTGAGCATTCCGAAGCTCTATCACAATCCCAAAAGGTCGCGATAAAGGCACTGTAAGTAGACCAAAAGGCATAAGCATCTACTACGACACGAATCCAAGTGGCGAAGATGAGAGCCGCAATCCAGGAGGGTAACTACAAGCTACTTCTGAGGATATGCAGGATGCCGCAAAAGGAAGCCTACGAAAGTCTTGTTCACACAGGCGACGGACAGCTTTGCGATATCGTGAATCGATAGAGCCTGCATGGAAGCGATATACCTTGCAGGACACAGATCAAAGGTTGATATCATCAAAGATTACACAGAGTCTATCGTCGCAGTTGCGAACATCAAGATTGCTGTAAGAGCTCAGCTGACAGGTAAAAGTGCTGACTTCATGAAGAGGGCGATGTCAAGCTGTGATTCGATAAACACAGATGCACTCATAAAGAGTCGCGATAGCAGGAAAGGATGAAAATAGTCTGCATATCTTGCAACAACACCGTATGAGATGGCGTTGATGCA
>BNJS01002144.1_pt1 | contig 63780 bp, 70 predicted proteins | sample 8540461 | NCBI WGS metagenome assembly BNJS01 (sample SAMD00202454, study PRJDB9452) | human saliva metagenome | isolation source: human saliva | place: Japan
TTTTCTGCTAACTGAATTTAAGTTCTTGAACTCATTTTTGAAATTGATTAATTCCTAATAATACGAACATTTTCTGTTGTTCATTATATATATTAGAGCTTTACTTTCCTCTATTGTATAACAACTATATTCGCATTTATCAAGTTCTACGCCTATCTAAGCGACTCTAGCCCTGCTACTTCATCTTCCAAGCCATTCACTTCTAGCGTGTTCTCCTCGTATATTCCTTATTTCACATCTATCTTACAATCAATGAAATTTGTAAGTCATATAAGGTTCTTAATTTTCTTCTACGGTTGTTTCCTGTCATACTTATAAGTAGTTGAGAGGATTTGTGTTGCTTTTGATAAATAAATGCAAATTGAGAATTCTTTTACAAACTCATCTAATAAAAGATTGTAAATTGCCCACTTTCAGCCCGCATCTGTCTATGTCGTAGTTTTTGTTCAGCTTTGACTCGTGATATTTGATAGTCGAAGTAATATAAGCATCTGCACTCCGCCATAATGGCATTTCTAATAGCGTCCACTACCGCCAAGCTACTGCTACTATATTTAAGATTGAGGAATGTCGATCATATCATTGTGTATTCATCTTTAACATAATTTAAAAATCTTGTTCTCCCGATTGAAACTCACATTCTGCCAATCATTCCTAAACCTATGTGCTGATAATTCTCTAATAAATAAATTTGATAGTGCTACTCTTCATAAGGATGATTTTCAGAGCTTTTAAGATATGTAATGTTTAGGAAAAGTCACTCTATTTGAATTTCATCTCAAAGTGTAATTTATTTTTTCTCCTATTGAAGGTTGGCTATTTCATTTCATTTAAAACTTCCTAACCCATTGATAATCCTACAATCAGAACAATTTCCATATTACCTGCTCCGCTTCAAATAATTTTCTCTTAAAAATCTGCACATCTTTTGTAGGAACATAAGTTTCTAACACATATGGTTTCTTTTGAGAACAAGTATTTGTCTGATTAGAAAGTTTTAAAATTTCACATATTTTAGCAGTTTACACCATTAAAAAGAGTTATCTAATGTCTGTATGTATAGCATAAATAGAAATATCATTTTTAGTAGTCTACGTAACTGCTCAACATAATTACTCCTGTTAGCTCCAATCCTGAAAAATGATAGGATGAGAAGCTACAATAAGATTACATTTTGAGCAAATATTGCCTCATCAACCACTTCTTCAGCGTATCCAATGTTATGAGTACAGAAGAAACTTCTTGTTCTGGACTCCTACTCTAAGTCCCACATTATCAAAGCTTTCAGCACAATTAAGCGGAAAACGTTCTTCTAAAAATCAATAATTTGTTGTATTTCATTATTAAAGATTTTCAGGTGCATACATCTTATAATAAAATTATTTTTATATGAAGAAATAATATTTTTATAAATAATAGTATATTTTCTCATCAAATTCTTCATTTTCTATTTTAACTAATTGAGATGGAGGTGTATAATCCACTCTTGTTCTTAAAGGAACTATAAAATCTACAGCATTTTATGTATCATCAATTTCTTTATGTGGCGTTGATTCTCCACTAATATTTGCTGGAAGTAGAAAACAATAGGTTTTCCAAATTTTCGAATTAGTTTTTGACAGAACTAATTTTCACGATACGAACGTAGCTACGCGTGTTATTTTGAGCTATCACATTAAGAGCCAAATTCTGGGATTATTATAACAACTGTTGTTGGTTTTATTTGTTTCTCTAAAAAGTAAAATTTCTTTTGAAACATCAACATATTTCTGTAACATTTCTTCATCTGAGAGCTAATAGAATAAGACTTTTCTTTCGTCTCTATATTGAAAATGAACTGCTTGATAACAAGTATGTCATCACATCCAATTCAAACGGTATCTGTTGGATACAAAGATAGTTCCTTTATTTCTCTAAAAACGCTATTGTTTCACGATATGATATTATCAAAAGTGTCATATATTAATAAAAATTAAGAAAAGCCAGATAGTTCCTTTGGCTTTTGTGTTTATGGCTACCTCTCGCATCAAAAGGATTTTCTTCATCTCTGGTTTAGGTTCAAAATTTTCGTCATCTAACATGGAAAAGTCTGTTCCTTTGTTAAGTTTTTAGGGTCCAAACATTAATATAGACTAATAAATCACCTGCTCCATAAATGGCTTAAACTGGAACGCTCTTTTCCTTTTAGTCTCAGAATTTTCCCTGATTGTATGCTTCTTTCAAGTTTTATACGTCACTCGTCACTGCAGCTGTTTCTATTTCTGAACAGCAAAACAGCTTCTGGGATTACTTTATATAAAAGATCTAAATGAAGCATCATCCCTCTCTTTTAGAGTTTTCGTGTTCAACCTCTTCAATAATAACTAACAAATCACCTGGTATACTGTAGCTCCAGGAGCTCATTCCTTTTCTACTTACTTTTAGTTGCATTCCTTTGCACTACAATCAGCAGGTATTTTTATAGAAACTGTTTCTTCTATATTTATTAAACCCTGATTATCAGCGCCTTCAGTTTTTATCAATTACCTGTCCGCTTCCTCCACAAGTGGGGCAAGTAGAGCTTGATTTCATCACTCCCAATATGGTATTTACTGAACAACACCTCCATTGTCGTGACAAGTACCACAAGCCCAGTATGTAGAGCCTTCAGCTTTTACTTTTCTTGTACTTTTACTTTTTTCTCAACGCCTGTAACATTCAATGTTTTACCGAATACGCAAATCACTACCTTTAACTTGGTAAGAACGAGAATTTCTCCACCAAACCGCTAAACCATCAAACCATTGAAATGCCTCCGAAAATAGTTCCAAGTTATGGAAAATATCTTCCACATCCATATTATAATAACCTGCACCAGCACTGCCACCTCAAAAGTCAGGACCATATTGATCATATTGTGCTCTTGCTCATCACTGAGAATTTCATAAGCCTGAGCTGCTTCTTTAAATTTTCTTCAGCTTCATTTATTCTGATTTTTATCAGGGTGAAATTCTATAGCTTTTTTCGATATGCTTTTTATTTCTGCTTGTGTCGCTTTTTTCCATACCAATATTTCGTAAAATCTTTCATTTCAATAAATATTATAGCAAATTACCGACCTACAACCACTTTATAACGAATTATTTTATCTCCTGATTTCGCATCCTTTTCTACAACATCAATAATCTACCTTTAAACTCTTTCTGAGGGAGCAGGAATTTGGAGTTAACCAGCTTCGTGGATTTACCATCAAAACTATCAGAAGGCAATACTAACATGATCTTAACTCTTTTGATTTCAGAGTATTAAAGAATTTCATTATAAATTATTTCACTACCTCGTAACGATCGCTATCTCCCTGATTTTGAAATCTCTACCAATGCTCTATCAAATCATCCAAAAATAGGAAGCAATGATCTGTATGACATCTTGTCCTGCTGTTTTAGCTACACATCGCCTTTGCATGCAGTTCTTTCTCATAATTTTCAAATTCTGCAAAAGTCGTAAAATTTATCTTCTCTTTTAGTAATCCAGCCTGTGCAAAATCTGGTGTTTCCTCCCGCTTTAACCTCATCTATATTCTCTTGATTGTCAACAACATTGGTTATCCCTGAGCAAAATTTTCTTCATTTGTACCCTTGTTCTGCATGCGCTTGTATCTTCCAATCATTTATATTAATTACAGAACAAAAGCGTTAAATCATTGCAGAAAACTTCTATTTATGTCAAATGGCATACTCTAAAATATTCATTTTAGGATAGCATTTAACTCTTTAATTTATTTACTGATAGTAAATTAATTAATAAAAATACAAAATAAAGTTATCTCAAAATATTTAAAGCCTGTACATATATATTATGGTAAACATTTAATATCTTTGCCTCACTAACTAAAAATAAAAATTATGGCACCCTACCGTTTGTGACAAAGTGGCTACACATGCATAATGGCACATCTAAGCGGAAAATACGCCTGAAAAATATTCCTGAAGATGGCAAGGTGGCTGCTCCAATAGCTTTCTTTTCTGCAATGGAGCGATGAAAACCACTTCTTACACTCCGATATTATTATGGAAATTATAGATTCTTATCTTGAACGGCAATCTTCGACAATTTGTAAAGACACTTATTACTGACTGATTTTGGATGGAATACCAAGTAGTGAAGAACTTAGCTCAAAAGGCAGCGCTTTATGAATGCTTATTGCAGAGATGAACGAGGCACGTGCAAACATTTTCTCTTTCCTATTTGCGCAAAAGATTTATGATAATTTTATAAAAATTATTACGGAGATAATTATAATATAGATTATTGGCACTATGAATATACTCCTGAGATTATCTAGAAATCAAGAAATGATTGATAAAGAGATGAACAATATTTAAGTCTCGATATTAATAAATAAAATGAAGTTTCCACAAACTTACACTTCTTAAAACAAATCGCAACTATTATTAATCCATCTTTTGTTGCGACGAGGATTTTCCTGATTTTAGGAATGAATGAAATTCTTGCATCGTAGAGGAAGGAGATATTGTATTTGTTGATCACCCAAAAGACATTACGATAAGCCCTCACAATCCAAAAGCTACTATTACTACCATTAACAAACAAGTAGAATGCCCAAAAGGGAAAGCTTTACTCATATTCAGATGACTCTCGTGATTTTTAATAAACCAACTGGAATTTCTTTAAACCTTTCCAAAAATTCTATGCTTTAATAGCTCCTTCCGCTCAAATAGGTGAAAATACAATTATACAACCAGGTGCTTGGTCGAAATAATGTTAAAATAGGAGATAATTGTATAATCCACTTCCAACGTAAGTATTTAAGTGACGATTGTATTATCGGGAAATAATGTTAATATCCACGCAGGAACTATTTTAGGAGCAGATGCTTTTATTATAGACCTGAAGGTTTTGATAGGCTAAAATCTGGTGGGCGAGTTGTTAATTCTAGATAATGTAGATTTGGGGTGCTCTTGTACCATTGACCGAGGCGTATCTGGTGATACCACTGTGTGCGTAACTAAAATCAGACAATCAAGCACATATTTGGGCACGATACTGCAATTGGAGAGAAATGCCTTATCGCTTCACAAGTAGGGAATTGCTGGTTGAAGAAAGTTATTGAAGATGAAGACTATATGACAGTGTAGGAATAACAAGTGGCATTACTATTGGGAGCAGTTATTTTAGGCACAGCGTGGAATTTCAAAATCATTAGATGGAGAGAACAAACTTACTTTCTTTGGGTACCCTGCCGAAGAAGCCCGCAAAATATTGTTGCCAGGTAGAAATGGCTGGTATTATCTATTAAAATACTATTATTATTGCTTCTATATACTGAAGTAATACTTTTACTTTCAGTATATATACTTATCTTCAAGAATAAAATTAATGAGTACTTATTATTACCTATTATTGGTCTCCTGCTGGGGTCCTGGAGTGCAAAGATGTAAATTTGAATAAATATCTAAGAAATTTTTGGTATTGAGCCTATTGTTTATATTCCTGAAAACCCTATTTATCCTATTATTGATAGAAAATACTAGGAGATGATTTGCCAAAAATATAACTATCCTTAAAAAGATTATAGAACCTTATTCCTTAGCATCTTTATTCTCAAAAGAAAGAAAAAAGAAAATAAGTTCAGGCATTATCCCTCCAAACAATTAAACTGGGTTGATAAATTATTACTTTGGGTACGAGGCAATATTTTTATACGATGCTCGTGTTTTATGGGTAAAACCTTCTGTAAAATATTTAGAAAAATATATAATTGAAAACCAAATAGATACTATTATTACTACTGCCCCTCCTCATAGTGTTCATTTAATTGGAAAAGAACTTAAAAAGATTAAATATTAGATGGATAGCTCGATTTTAGAGACCCTTGGACAAATATTGGATACCATTCTGAACTGAGATTAACTAAAAGTTCTGCAAAACACCTCGATTTGGAGAAAAGCGTTCTACAAAGCGCAGATACCATTATTGTTACAAGTCCAAGTACAGAATTTCAGAGTAAAACGGAACAACCTATCGTATTGATAACTAATGGTTTTGATAATGAATTATCACAAAATATTATTCCTTCTAGTAAAATTTTTATTTCACACATTGGCTCATTATTAACAGAACGAAATCCTAAAACTTTATGGCAAGTTTTAGAAGATTTAGTAAATGAAAATAAAATGCCAATGATTTACATCTGTGTTTAGCAGGAAAAGGTGAGTGATGAGGTTATTTCTGATTTAAAAATTCATCAATTATATAAATATACAGAATTTAAAGGATATATTTCCCATAATGAAGCTATTGAATTACAACATTATTCTCAAATTCTCCTATTATTAGAAATAAATCACGAAAAACACAAGGAATAATACCTGGAAAGTTATTTGAATATATGGCTGCTAACCGACCTATTTTAGCTATGGGCTACTAAAGAGTGGGACACAGGGCGAAATCATAAAACAAACTAACACAGGCACTGTTGTTCCGTCTGATAATTACCAAAAATTAAGCAAACTATACTAAATTATTACGATTTATTCAAAAAGGAAATCGAACCACTAATTCTTCTGAAATATCTAACTATCACAGAAAGCAATTAACTAAAAAACTTGCTGAATTAATATACAATATAAAAACGAAAAAGATATAGAAATAACAAATTCTATATCTGTATTTAAATGAGGGAAAACTATATAGCTTTACATTTTTGTTGAAGCCATTGTCTTTGAGACCCCTCTAAGAGAGGCGAAAGTACTTTTTCTACTCTTGAATGATAGTCATTGAGCCATTTTCTCTCTTTTTCTGTTAGTAAAGATACTTCTATACAAATTGTTTCTATTGGGCATAATGTAAGTACCTCAAAAGAGAAAAATTCTCCAAATTCAGAAACTCCATCTTTTTGAACAGCTATCAAATTTTCTATTCTTATACCATATTTATCCTCTATATATATTCCAGGTTCGTCAGAGCATACCATACCTTCATATAAAGGGATATCTTTCAAGTCTTTTTCGGATATTCTGAGGTCCTTCGTGGACGTTCAAGAAACTCCCTACACCGTGTCCTGTACCGTGTCCATAATCTTTATGCTCTAACCAAAGTGGCATACGCGCAAAGGCGTCCAATTGTACTCCTCGTGTTCCTTTGATGAATTTTTGCCATTGCCAAATTAATCATTCCTTTCAGTACTAATGTATAATCTTTCTTGAAGTCTTGATTATATTCTCCTAACACTGCTACACGAGTAATATCTGTTGTTCCCTCTCTGTATTGCCCTCCTGAATCTATCAGAAGTGTTCCTTTGTTGGTTACCTTCTTAGCTGAGTCTTTTTGCAGAATAATGAACTATAGCACCATTACCTTGATAGCCAACAATCTCCCAAAACTATTCCCTACAAAATTATATTGCTCTGCACGGAAGTTTTTCAATTTACGACCCTATAGAATACTCATCCATTTCCTCTTTTCCTACTTGATTTTCTAACCAATATAAGAAATTTTACCATAGCTACACCGTCTTTCACCATTGCAGTTCCGGAAACCTTCAATTCCGTTTTTATTTTTAACTGCTTTTAGTAACTGAGAGAAGGTGGTTCTGCTTCTATAAAAAGTATTTTTATCTTTTAACATATGATAAATAGATTCGTTAGCATTAGAAGAGATTAGTATTTTTTGGTCTTTCAGTTTTTGATAATTCCGAAAAGAAATCCTCATAAGGATAAAAGCTCTATTCCTGCTTGTTGTAAGTGTTTCTTTACAGAGGTATCACATTTCTTTTCACTTACAAAAAGTTTTGCTATATCTTTTGTTATATATAAATATCCTAAAAATACAGGATTATAGCTACATCACTTCCTCGAAGATTGGTTATCCAAGCTACATCATCAAGAGAGGTTACAATATGGCTATCTGCGGCATACTTTTTAGCCATTTCAGAACGAATTTTAGCTAATTTATCTTCTACAGATTGTCCTGCGAATTCTAATGGATGTATAAATATAGGATTTTTCCGCATCTTTTGGTCTATTATTCCATATTTTTCAAGTAATGGAATATCTACCAATGTTATTTTTACTTTGTGGTCTCTTTGAGAGCAGTTCCCAATTAGAATGAGCCGTGCATGGCCCATTTACACCTACTTTTTGTACCCTCAGGAAGCTCCGATAGTAACCAATCTATATAGTTTGGTGTACCTTCTACTCCATCTTTAAATAAATCTATACCTGTTTCATTTAGTTCGGTAGCTGCTTGTACAAAAATAACGAGAGTCTGTCCAAACGCCCGCCTTATCTAAGGTAAAACTGCAAAACCTGCAGAACCAGTGAAACCAGAAATCCACGCTCTTTCAAGCCAGAATTCAGGAAGATATTCACTCATATGCGGATCGAGCACTATACACTATAAGCTCCTAAATCATTAGCCTTCATTTGTTCTCTTAATAATGAAACTTTTTCTCGTGTTTTCATTTTATGTTGTTTTTAATTAAAAATACTATAAAATATACTACAAGAATATAATTTTATTTTTCGTTCTTATGTTTTATCAATTTTTCTATATTTTATCTTTTGGATTGGTGTATATATACCTCTGTTGCGCCTTGCCCATACTTAGCATAATCAGCATCATAGTATGAAATGTTAGTGTATCGACCTAAAAGATATTCTAATTCTAATTTTAATACCCCCTCTCCTACTCCGTGAATAAAAATTACTTTCTGGAAACGGTTTTCAATAGCAAATTCAAGTTGATATCTTTGCTACATTGAGCTGTTTTGTTAATATTTCATAGTTTTTGCATTCCTCTTGGATTATCTAAAGCTGTTCAATATGCAAATCTATTTCCATTATCTTGATATTTTTATCCTGGAGTTGAATAATTTTTAGTCTTTTCTCTTCTTTTCAAATAAAAATCTTCTGATTGAGGGATATTTAAAGTAATTTCTCCTTCATTTATCTTAACAACCCTATCTTTATCAAATAAAAATTCTAATCCATCATCAGTTTTTATACTAATTTGATTTTTGGACTATATTTTTAACTACTCCTTTTATGAGGTTCATCAATTACTTCAACCTTATCTCCTATCTGTATCATCAATTTCTTTATTTTATTTATAGTTATTTTTACCTTATTTTTATAGAAATCAATTATCTTTCCGTTTGGAAGACAATTTTTGATAAAGTATAAATTCCTACAACTAAAAAATAGTAGTCCGCCAATGAGTATATATTGCCTCTTGGAAGAATCTATATTCTTTATTAGATTGTAGATATAATAAAAATACGCCAATAATCATACAAAGATATGATATAATATTTGTTTTTCTTTAAAATACTCATTATTTTATTAATAAAATTTCTTTTGCTAGCTCAATCATTCTCTTATCACCGGTATGTTTTTAGGTTCATCAGAAAGTTTTTACTGTTTTAACCCATTCATTATCAGAAGTAAGTACTTCTGTAAGTTTCATAACAATGTTCATGGGTTTTAAGCCTACATCGTTTGTCAAATTGGTTCCTATACCGAAAAGATATTCCTATTTTACCTCTACAAAGCTTTGTTATAGATTCTATCTTCTCTGGTGTAAGTCCATCTGAGAAAATTATATATTTAGACAACGGATTGATTCCCATTTTTATAATGTTCAATTGTTTTATTAGCAAAATCTATCGGGTCTCCACTATCGTGCCTTACACCATCGAATAATTTACTGAATTTTTATCAAATTGTTTGAAAAATACATCATTCGTATAAAGTATCAGACAAGGCTACACCCAAATCACTCTATAAACATCAACCCCAAGACTCCAATGACATTGCATTTGCCATCTTGAAGCCATATTCTGCAGCGTGGAACATAAACCACTCGTGTGCGTGAGTCCCGATTGCCTTCACTTGATATTTCATAGCGAAATGAACATTACTAGAACCCGAAAAATTATATTTTTGAGACTTCGTGAGCGCTCTCATTACCACATCTTGAGTGTGATATGAATGTCTGCGTCTTGTTCCGAACTCTGCAAAAACTACATCAAGGTTCTCGAATAACTTTATCTTCTCAATAGTTCTACTTTGTATCTCCTCATCACTACAACCTACTGCCCTAGTTAATTTATAGTATAATTCGCTTATCATAGCCAAGAGCGGAACTTCCCAGAGAATAGTTCTGTACCAATATCCTTCCACTTTAACCGAAAGTTCTTTACCGTTTTGCTCTATTTGCACCTCAGAAGGGTCATAACGATAACCTTCTAGAAAATCTATATACGCTGCATTGAGGTATGGACAAGAAGATTTCAGGAATTGTTTTTCTTCTTTTGACAACTTCAATGTAGCCATTTGATTTACTGCTTCTTGCATTACTTTTTGCAAAACCATCAGGAAATTCGTGATTTCCTCTATTGATGAACTCATATCGCCCCCTTGATAGATGGGAATAATTTTACAACAGCGCATTGCATTGTAAATTTATAAAAATCATTATCTAAAATAGAATTAAATATTCTATAATTATGCTCCAACATAGTTTATATTCTTTTAAATTAGTATGTATATCTTTTTCTTATTTTGAAAATCTTTTTATGAGAAACTCATTATACTCTATTGATTTTCAATATTATATTAATATGTTTGCAAAAATAATATTTTTATTATACAACCAAACATTATATATATTTTTATTCAATAAATTTTGTTTTTACAATATTTTTAGTATTTTTATCTATTTTTATTTCATAAAAATATTATAAAAATAATATTTCATATATCAAAATACAATTTATTTTTCATAAAACAGAACTATTATATATATAAATATTTTTATAAAATATATTGTTAATGTATATTATAACATTTTTATATTTTAATTTTATCTTCTTAGTAGCACTACGCTGATATATGAAATTACAAAACTTTTAAAAATAGTACTATTTTTGATATGAATTACACCTATAAAAACATCATCATACTACTATAGTGAATATTTCAGTATTTAATTTCATAAAAACACTACCTTTTTACTTAAAAAAACTCACATAGTACTACGTTGATGATTTTGAAAATCATTTATAATAAAAAAATAGTACTCCACTGATTGTTTTTTCACTTCATAAATACACAAAATAGTATTTTTTTATATATATTACTTATAAAAATATATTTATAAAAAACGATGAAGAGTTATGATACATAAAAACTATGTCATAACTCTTTTTAATTATTTTTTTCAATCAAATTTATATGCGTTATTTATCAAGAAAAAGGTCTGCAATAGTTATAGCTGCCATAGCTTCTACTATGGGGACAGCTCTTGGAACCACACAAGGGTCGTGGCGTCCTTTTCCTATAACTTCTACTTCGTTTCCTTCTCTATCTATACTCTTTTTGAGGTTGCATTATAGTTGCAACAGGCTTAAATGTTACTCTGAAATAGATATCCATTCCGTTGAGATATTCCTCCTTGTACTCCACCAGAGTTATTAGTTTGGGTTGTCCCTCTGTAGTGAAAATATCATTATATTCGCTTCCCTTTCTTATGTATTGAAGAGAAACCGCCACCATATTCAAAACCTTTTACAGCATTGATGGACAACATAGCCTTCCCTAACTCTGCGTGTGAGCTTATCGAAGACAGGTTCTCCTAATCCTGCAGGGAACATTTTTGTATAACACAGGTAATAATACCGCCTATTGTATCTCCTTGCTTGCGAATTTGCTTTATATATTCCTCCATCTGTATTGCCAAATCAGCATCTGGGCAACACTGCAGGGTTGTTTTTCTATTTGAGAGAAATCTAATTCTTCATAATTTTTCATTCTTTAATGATAAATTACCCTACAGCAGATACATATGCAGTTATTTTTATTTTGTGAAAGAAACTGTTTAGCTATCGCTCCAGCCACTACTCGGCACGCAGTTTTCTCTGGCAGAACTCCTTCCTCCACCTCTATAATCTCGAAATCCATATTTTTGTCATAAGTATAGTCCGCGTGATTAGGGTCTATACGCATTTTGTATATGATTATAGTCCTCTGAGTGCTGATTGTTATTCTCTATAATAAAACCAATGGGAGTACCTGTTGTTTTTCCTTGAAATATACCTGATAGGAAGCGAACTTTATCTGTTTCTTTTCGTTGAGTAACTATGGAAGACTGCCCAGGTTTTTCGTCTTTCCAATTCGGTTTGTATTTTATCAAAAATCTAATACTAAACCAGCTGGACAGCCTTCAACAATACCGCCAATAGCCTCTCCGTGAGATTCTCCGAAGGTCATAACACGAAATAATTTCCCGATTGAGTTCCCTGCCATATCTTTTTATTATTTTTGATTTATTTTATTATAATTATTCTTCTAATCTTTTTAATTTCTACTTCATAAAGTTGTGAAAATATTGCTTCGAGTTGGTCTGTTTCATTTTTCTAACGTTAATATATACTCTGCAATCCATTTCTAATTTTTGATTTACTACATTAGCATTCTTTTCTTTGATTATCTTCATCACTTTATTCATATTTTTTATATTCGAAACGAATTTCAAAAGATACATCTATAGTTCTTTTTCTTCTATTTTAGCTTCTTCGAGAGTCATTTGTGCAGTAGTTTTATATGCATTGATAAGCCTCTGAAACGCCTAATTTTTATTCCGCCAAAATAACGCACAACAATGATAAGTATATTTGTTAAATCATAAGACTGAATTTGTCCATATATAGGCAAACGCAGCCGTCCCAGAGGGTTCTCCGTCATCATTAGCTCTGTATCTTTTCTTTTCTTTCCCCAATTGCCAAGCATACACCAGTGTCTTGCAGAAAAAGTGTTCTTTTTGATATTTTTCTAAGTGATTTTTATCTCTTCTTCACTATTTACAGGAAAAGCATATCCTATAAACTTACTACTTTTTATCTTTGAAGATAATTTCGGATATGTTTTTGGGTCAATGTACGATAAGTATCCGTTATTTTTGTCATATTTTTTTGGTATGATAGTAGTATATCGTTATCAATATATTGAATTTTTATTGGGAGAATAATCTAATTTAGGAGCTTTTATCCCATTTTTCCATATTTTATTTCCTATAAACACTCTTGCTTCATCCCACAAGCCTTCATCAATAAATTTTTGAAGAGTAAATGTACCACCTTCCACTATAAGGCTCTGTATTTGGTTTTGATATAGATAGTTACATACTTGCTGAGGAATAGATTGCTCTGTATTGAGTTTATAAAAGTTACATTAGGAGTATTTTGAGCATTTTCAAAAAGTAAAAATAACTGATTTTTTCCATCTTTATAAACAGAATAATCTTTTGAAATCTTCAAATGAGGGTCTATAATTAGTCTTAAAGGATTATTTCCTACCCAATGACGAGTATTTAAGGAAGGATTGTCTTGTAAAATGGTATTTGCTCCTACTAGAATGGCTTGTTCTTGGCTTCTCCATTGATGAACGAGCTGTAGAGAGTGATTATTAGTAATCCAAACAGGGCTTTTTGTCCTCTTTTTGGAGGGGAGCGATAAAATTATCTTGTGTTTGCGCCCATTTTAAGATGATATAAGGTCTTCTTTTTATCGTGAAAAAGTAAAAATCTTATTGATTTCTTTGCATTCTTGTTCCAATACTCCTAGAATAACCTCTACACCATTATTTTTAAGTAGTTCAATTCCTCTACCAGCTACTTTAGAATAAGTATCTACTGTCCCAATAACTACTTTCGGGATTCTTTTTATCTAAAATAAGATTAGCACAAGGCGGAGTTTTTCCAAAATGCGCGCAAGGTTCAAGATTTACATATAATGTACTTTCTTTTAATAGAGATTTATCATAAACACTATTAATAGCATTGACTTCTGCGTGTGGTTCTCCTTGTTGAGAGTGCCAACCTTCGCCAATTATTTTGTCATTATGTACAATAACACTTCCTACAAAGAGGATTAGGATAAGTATAACCAATAGCATTACTTGCTAACTGCAAAACAACGCTGCATATATTTGTTGTGTTCCATAGAGGCAAAATTACATATGGATTTTTGTAATTTACTAAAAACTTCTTATATTTGCCCATCGTAAAAACTCTTATAAGAAATGTTAAAAATTAGTGTCTTTTTATTGTTTTTGGGTTGTACTTTTTAGCTTCTCTTATATTTCAGCCTAAGAGTTAAATATGGAGCAATTATCTGAGTATCAATGTAGATAATTTATCAAATGACCAGATTCGTTCTTTCTGGGAAAAAGCTCAAAAGCCAAGGATATACACTTTCAGACTTAGAAAAATTTAGCCAAACTAAAGGTGTTCCTCAAATACAAATTAGTAAACTCAACCAACGTATTTTTAATGCTACCATCAAAACAAAAAGTTGTTAGCAAAACTACTATTGTAGAAAAACAAGAAGGTATTGATACCTTTGGCATTACAGATAATAAAAATATAGATATAGAGTAAAGTATTTGGTTTTGATTTCTTCCAGAATCTAAAATTTCATTTGCTCCTAATGTTAATATGCCTACACCTGAAAATTATATTGTAGGTACTGGAGATGAATTAATTATAGATGTATGGGGTGCAGCTGAGAATAGCTTCTCTCAAAAGATTGATAATCAAGGAAATATCAATCTTAATATGATTTAGTAAAATACGTGTTGGAGGACTAAATTTCAATGAAGTAAAAAAACAAAAATTAACTCAGCTTTAAGACAAATCTATTCTGGAATATCTGCCTCAGAAGGAAGTTATAATAAGGTATATACAAGTGTTTCTATCGGAAATGTTCGTACAGTAAAAGTTAATATTATAGGAGAAGTACAAGTACCTGGAACTTATTCTCTTAACGCTCTATCAACACTATTAAATGCTTTATATGCTTGTGGAGGTCCAACAGAAACGGGTCTTTCCGAGATATTCAACTCATTCGAAATGGAAATAAAATAGCTACTTTTGATGTTTATAATTTCCTATTGAAAGGTTCTCAGAAGGAATTTAAACCTTAATGACCAAAGATATTATCATTGTTCCTCCTTATAAAAAAATCAAGTAGAAGTAAAAGGAAATGTAAAAAGAGAAGGGTTTTATGAAATAAAAGACAACGAAAATTTAGCCACTCTTATTGATGGAGGTTTTAAAAGCAAATGCTTATAAAAGATAATTTAGTAATTGAAAGAATTGTAGGGTGCAAAAACGAGAAGTTAAAGAAGTTTCTTATAGTCAAGCAAAATACATTTATAATGAAATCTGGTGATAAAACTAACTGTTCAAAAATTATCAGATATTTTATCATAACAAAATAAGTATAGGAGGAGCTGTATATCAACCTGGTAACTATGCTTATACTGAAGGAATGTCTGCTTTAGACCTTATTAACAGAGCTGCTGGTGTTTTTAGATCAGGCTCATTTAGAAAGAGGATTATTATTCCGTACTACAAATCGAGTTGATAAACAAACTTTAAATTTCTCTGTAAAAGATTTATTAGATAAGAAAATCAATTTACCACTACAAACCAATGATAGTTTGTTTATTTTTCAGTAATGATAATATAAAAAATAAACAATTTGTTCGTATTGAAGGAGCTGTAAAAATCCTACAAGTATTCCTTTTATGGAAGGACTAAAAAGCTGAAGACCTCATTATAATGGCAGGAGGATTTATAGAAGGAGCTGATGCTAGTACAATTCATCTTTCACGACAAGTAAATGATAAAAATTTTAAAACAATTAGTGAAGTTCAACACATATCTTTATCTCCTGATTTAAAAGTATCCTCAGGAAGCGTAACCTTTGCAACCTAATGATATTATCACAGTCAGATACCAAAAGGTTATTCTGCTCAACAATTAATCAAAAATAGAAGGAGAAATTAGTTTTCCAGGGCATTATAGTATTTTTAACAAAAAGATGAAAAGAATTTCTGATTTTTATTGAACGTGCTGGTGGTATTACTCCTTATGCTTATCTAAAAAGGCGCTACACTAATCCGTAAAATGAAAGATTTATCTGATAAAAGAACAAATAAAAACAACTTCAAGAGCTTAATAATGCTACAAATGAAATAAAAAAATAGAAAAAAATAGGAAATGATAATGAATATAAGTAGGTATTAATCTTGAAAAATTATGAAAAATAAAATTCATATCAAAATTTAATACTAAAAATGAAGATATTCTTATCATCCCTTCTGAAAAAAACAAACAGTAGAGGTTAAAGGATTGGTTTTAGCTCCTTCTCTTGTTCAATATGAAAAAGGAAAAACACTTAAATCATATGTTAATAATGCAGGAGGGTTTGCAAATAATGCCCGAAAAAGAGCTGCTTATGTAATGTATGCTAATGGAAGTGTAGAAGGCACACGTAATTTCTTATTTTTCAAAAAGTTATCCTAAAATAGAACCAGGCTCAATTATCATTATTCCTGAAAAGCCTGAAAGAAAATCTCTCTCTACAACAGAAACAATAAGTATCACTACAGCATTAACTACTTTAATGATATTAATTTACAATACTTTTAAATAACTTATGAAAAAGGTAATAGAATAAACTATTACCTTTTTATTTTTTCTAATTATTTATTTCTTACTCATTTCTGTGAAAATATTCAAAGAAATAAGGTATTGTTTCTATTCCCTTTAAGTAATTAAAAAAATACCATAATGTTCATTAGGTGAGTGAATAGCATCACTATCTAAACCAAAGCCCATTAAAAATTGATTTTGAACCTAATTCCTCTTCAAACAAAAGCCACAATTGGAATACTTCCTCCTGAGCGTTTTTGGTATAGGAGACTTTCAAAAAGTAGTTTCATATGCTTTCGCAGCTGCTTGATAGCCAATATAATCAATAGGAGTTACGTAAGCTTTTACCACCGTGATGTGGAGAAACTTTGACTTTAACCCCTTAGGTGCTATGCTTTCAAAAATGTTTTTGTGAACAATTCAGTTATTTCTTCCCAATTTTTGATTAGGCACTAATCGCATTGATATTTTTTGCAAAAAGCCTTACTTGGTATTACTGTTTTAGCTCCTTCTCCTGTGTAGCCACCCCAGATTCCATTTACATCAAGTGTTGGTCTAATAGAATTTTCGTTCATTAGTTACATATCCTTCTTCTCATAAATATCATCTATATCCAATGCTTTTTATATTCTTCCAATGAGAAAGGCGCTTTTGCCATTTCTTCTCGCTCTTGTTTTGATAATTCTTCTACTTTATCATAAAAATGAGGAATTGTAATATAATTATTCTCATCGTGAAGAGAAGCTATCATTTTTGCTAAAATATTTATAGGATTCGCTACTGCGCCTCCATATAAACCTGAATGTAAATCTCTATTAGGGTCCTGTAACCTCTACCTCTACATAGCTTAATCCTCTAAGCCCAGTAGTTATAGAAGGAATATCTTTAGCTATCATTCCTGTATCAGAAATCAGGATAATATCATTCTTTAACTTATCGTGATTATTTTTAACAAACCAACTTAAACTACCAGAACCTATTTCTTCCTCTCCTTCAATCATAAACTTAACATTACAAGGCAATTTTTTCATTGGTAACCATATATTCAAGAGCTTTTTACATGCATATAAAACTGCCCTTTATCATCTGCAGAACCACGAGCGAAAATAGCACCTTCTGGATGAATTTCTGTTTTTAATGATAGGTCTCAAAAGGCTGAGACTCCCATAATTCCAGAGGGTCTGGTGGTTGAACATCATAATGTCCATAAACTAACACAGTAGGCAAATTAGGATCTATTATTTTTTTCTCCATAAACTATTGGGTTTCCTGGTGTTTCACTAAATTTCTACTTTAGGACACCCCTGCCTTTTTCAAGAGCCTCTTTTACAGCTTTTCGCTGTGTTCAATATATCAGCTTTATAAGCTGAATCTGCACTTATTGATGGAATCTTTAACAACTCTATCAATTCATCAACCAATCTATTTTTTTATTGGTTTCAATAAATTCTTTTATTGTTGCCATAATTTTTATAATTTATTTCTAAAAATTATTCTGTGGTGCAATTTACGAATTTTTAAATGATATATAAAGAAAAACCATTTCTTTTAGGAAATGGTTTATAACAGAAAATCTTTATTAAAATTTATTTTACTTTTTCAACAATTGCTTTGAATGCTTCTGGATGATTCATAGCTAAATCAGCTAAAACTTTACGATTCAATTCTATTTGACTTGCTTTTTAATGCACCCATAAACTTAGAATAAGACAATCCAAACTGACGAACTCCCGCATTAATACGAACAATCCATAAAGCACGAAAAGTTCTTTTTCTTATTACGACGGTCTCTGTAAGCATATACCATTGCTTTTTCAACAGCGTTTTTTTGGCAACTGTCCAAACATTTTTCTACGACCAAAGAAACCTTTGGCTTGCTTCATTATTTTTCTACGAGCTCTACGAGCTACTGCATTTACTGATCTTGGCATAATTTTTTTATGTAGTAGGCGACTTTTTTTGTTCTTTAAAGCCATACTCCAAGGTTATACAATATTTACCTAACAATTATAATTATTTCAATCCCTAATTGTTTTTTTAACACTTGCTTCATCATTTGTATGAACTAATGTCGCGTGTGTTAAAGCTAATTTACGCTTTTTAGTTTTCTTTGTCAAAATGTGACTTTTTAAAAAGCGTGTTTTTCTTTAATTTTGCCAGAACCCGTTACTTTAAAAACGCTTCTTTGCACTGGACTTAGTTTTTAATTTTTGGCATTTTTTTCTATTATTTTTTTAAGATTTTTCTGTTATTTTTACTCTTAATATTTAGTAGAATATTTTATTTTTCTTAACAGGAGCAATAAACATAGTCATTCGTTTTCCTTCTAGTTTTGGCATTTGTTCTACTTTTTCCAAACTCTTCCAAATCTACTGCTAAACGAAGTAAAAGTTCTTGACCTTGATCTTTATAAACGATAGAGCGTCCTTTAAAGAATACATAAGCCTTTTACTTTTTGCACCTTCTTTTAAGAATTTTTCTCCGTGCTTTTTCTTAAATTGATAGTCATGATCATCTGTTTGAGGGCCAGCGTATTTCTTTTTATTTCTACCTTAGTAGCTTTTGCTTTTAGCTCTTTAGCTCGTTTTTTTCTGTTCGTAGAAATTTTTATAATCTACGATTTTACATACAGGAGGTTGTGCATTTGGAGATATTTCTACAAGATCCAACTCCATTTCTTCTGCCAACCTTAGGGCTTCTTTTGTAGGATACACACCTGTTTCTATGTTTTCCCCTACCAAACGCACTTCCGGTATACGAATATCTCTATTCACCCGATGTAAAGTTTTTCTTCACCTGCGTTTTTGTTGTTTGATACTTTGTTATTAATGGCTTTCTAATTTTAGTTAAACTTTATTTGAGAAAGGTCGTATATTTTTTATTAATTTCTTGTTGTAAAAAGTTATGAATTCTCGAACTTTCATTGTACCAAGAGTTTCTCCTCCATGCTTTCTGATAGAAAGTACTTCATTTTTCTCTTCTTCCTCTCCAACAATTATCATATAAGGAAGTTTTTGAGTTTCAGCTTCTCGTATCTTCTTACCAATAGTTTCATTTCTATTATCTATTGTAGTTCGAATGTCAGCCTCTTGTAAAAGTTGCGCTACTTGTTGAGCATATTTCTCATATTTCTCACTTATAGAAAAGAATTATTGCTTGTTCTGGTACAAGCCAAAGAGGTAATTTTTCTCCTGTATGTTCCAATAAAAATAGCTACAAAACGTTCCATACTTCCAAAAGGAGCTCTGTGAATCATTACAGGGCGATGTAACTCATTATCAGCACCTTTGTACCAAAGATCAAAACGCTCTGGTAAATTGTAATCTACTTGTATAGTTCCTAACTGCCAACTTCTTCCCAAAGCATCTTTTACCATAAAAATCCAATTTAGGACCATGAAAGCAGCTTCTCCTGTTTCTATTACATAAGTAAGATTTTTCTCTTTTGCTGCATTTATAATTGCATTTTTCAGCTTTTGCCCAATTCTCATCCGTACCTATATATTTAGACAAATTCTCAGGATCTCGTAAGGATACTTGAGCTGTAAAATTTTCAAAACCAAGAGAACCAAATACATAAAGTACTAAATCTATTACATTTTTAAACTCAGTATCTAATTGCTCTGGAGTACAGAAAAATATGTGCATCATCTTGGGTAAAACACCGAACACGAGTAAGACCATGTAATTCTCCACTTTGTTCATATCTATAAACAGTTCCAAACTCTGCAAAACGTTTTGGTAAATCTTTATAGCTCAAGGATGAGAATTATATATCTCACAATGATGTGGACAGTTCATAGGTTTTAATAAGTACTCTTCTCCTCATTTGGTGTTGCTATTGGTTGAAAAACTATCTTTACCATATTTATCCCAATGTCCTGAAGTAACATATAGATTTTTATGTCCTATATGAGGAGTAACCACTTGCTCATAACCTGCCTGTTTTTTTGCGCTTTTACGCAAAAATGCCTCAAACGCTCACGAAGAGCTGCGCCTTTGGGCAACCACAAAGGCAAGCCTTGCCCTACTTTATTCGAAAAAGTAAACAATTCTAACTCTTTACCTAATTTACGATGATCTCGTTTTTAGCTTCTTCTAAAAGAGTTAAATATTCTGTTAAATCTTTCTGTTTAGGAAAAGAAATTCCATAAACACGTGTCAGCTGAGGATTATTTTTCATTACCTCGCCAATAAGCACCTGCCACACTTAATATTTTCACAGCTTTTTACAAATCCTGTATTAGGCAAATGCCCACCACGACAAAGATCTGTAAATGTACTATGATCACAGAATGTTATAGAACCATCTTCTAAAGCCTCTATAAGTTCTGTTTTTATACTCATTTTTTTCCTTTATAATAAGATAAAGCTTCTGATTTGCTAACAGAACGCATTTTAAATTCATGTTTTTCCACGAGCAATTTCTAACATTTTAGCTTCTATAGCAGGAAAATCTTTATCCGAAATAGAATTTCCATTAAAATCTACATCATAATAAAACCCATTTACAATAGCAGGACCAATTGTAAGTTTTTATATTAGGATACAATTCTTCCAGTGCTTGTGCTAAAATATGTGCTGATGAATGCCAAAAAGCTTTTTGCCCTCAGGACTATCCCAAGTATATAAAACCAAATTACCATCTTGAGTCAAAGGCGTGACGGTCTCTATGGTAGTTCCGTTAAAATTAGCGGAAATAACATTTCGAGCTGAGTCCTTCACTAATGCTCTCTGCCACTTGTTTAGGGGTGATACCTTTTTCAAACTCCTTTACTGACCCATCTGGTAATGTAATTTTTTTATCATTGAATTATTTTTAACAAACTTTTTTAAAATACAAACAGAAAAGCAACTCATTTTTCAAATAAAGTTGCTAATTAATTTTATTTTTATTTAAAGAAAAGATATGCAGTAGCATCTGTTCTTTTCAGTTCCTTCCTTTGAAAATTTGGAAAGCTGACCTATCCAATAAAAGAAAAGAATAAACAAAACAAAAATCATACCCCACGCTACAATATTTGCAGACCACCAACTTTCTAATTCTGATTTTTCTAAGAAAGTTATAGGGAATAAACAAAATATTCTCAAAAACCATTGTATTCCTTTTAAAAACTTGTCATTGTCTTTATTTTTTGGGGCAAAGATACAATAATCTATATATTTTTTAAAAATTTCTTCCCCTATTAGAAAAAGATTCAGTACTTTGAACCAAAATACTTTGATTTCCATCATAACATTCTATTAAATAGTAACTTCCATAGAAATAAGAATGTATAACTTTTTGCTTTCCAATCAGATACTGTAACTACCTGAATTTGATGCGGATATAATATTTCTTCTTTTTCCTTCTTGTTGTAAAAATATTTATTTGTCCAAACAAAGCAGAAATATACTTATCTTTATAGATTATAAACATTTTGAGGAGTATCAAATAACAAACTTTGCCCCTCTTTTATTATCATAATTTTATCTGAAAAACAAAAGAGCATCTATACTTTCGTGTGTAGCCATAATGCAACTAATCTTTTGTTCCTTTAGATATTGTAAAAGATTTTTGTTGTATTTTATTTTTTCAAAAATGTATCTATTTGACTAAAAGGCTCATCCAAAAAGAAGCAATTCAGGTTCTTTTGCTAAAACCATAATCAAAAAGCTACTCGCTGTTGTTGTCCACCACTTAAATATAAAGGTTTTTATGGATGCAAAAATCTTGCATTTCAACCATTTGAAGCAAATCTTTCTATACGTTTTTGCTTCCATTCTAAATCTAAATTAGAAACATATTTTTCCTACATTTTCAGCAACGGAAATATAGGGCATCAAAGCCAAAATCTTGAGCTAAATATTTCATTTTTGAGAAACCAGGAACTAAATTAAAAGAAGTCCCTTTGACCTCTTCATTATTCCATAAAAATAGTTTTTCTCTGGTAAATCATAAAGCCCATAAATACACTTCAAAAGAGTAGATTTTTCCTGAACCACTTGCTCCTATAATAGAGAATTTCACCTTCTTTTATGGAAAAATTAAATGTTTTTAAAACTTTTTCATCATAGCTAAAAAGAAAGTTTTTACCTCAAGTTTTTATTTTTGACAATATTCAATTTTTATTAATAAGGTGCTATGACAAATGCCGCAGGATAAACATTCTTTACTTTAGATAACGCTTTTTCAGCCTCTAAACAGAGTACGAAAATTTACCTATTCTAACTTTATAATTAGGTGTTTCAAAAGTCATTACACTTGGATAGTTAAATTTGCTTGATGCATTTTTTTCATTTCATTATTAGCATCTGAAACATTACCATTATACACTTGTATTTGATAGGGTTTTTCTAACTGTGCAAAATTCTTTTTCACCTCCATAAATTCCTTTTATTTGAGTACTTTGATTTATTTTCATTTGCCCAAAAAGCAACTACTGAAAACAACCCAAAAAAAGAATATAAATATTTTTCATAAACAAATACTTAATTTTTATGGTGCAAAAGATACAATTTTTAATTTTTCAAAAATAAAAAAGAATTCTTAAATTTTTATTTTATCAAAGAAAAATAAGTTTTGAGAAAAACCCAAAACTTATTAAATTTTTAACTATTTACAACAAACCTCTGCATTGCTTCTTTCTCTCCTATTTTAACTTTATTAATATGAGTAAAATGGATATTTTCATCTACTTCTAAAAACTGTTTTGCTTTTTAAGCAATAATCTATTTTATAAGCTACTGATATGCAAACTCTATGAGGCCAACAAGCGCCATTCCCATATAAATATATCTCTCCCAATTTATATTCAGGGTCGTTACAAAGTTCTATTTCTTTTTTTCAATTTCTGGTGTTAAATTCATTATATTTAGATTTGTGGTTTTTATTGTTAATTTTATTTAAAAATAAATCATTTTTCTGAGATAGACTTATCGTGTTTTTGTATATGCTGTAGGGCGTTTAGCATCATCCAATTCATTACTAAATACCTCTTCCTCAAACCATAACATATTTTTTTAATATCTTCCTGAGTAACATTAAAAGGGTTTTCCTAAACCTAATTGAGTAAGAGAATCATCAAGACGATAACGCATATAGTTTTGTAAATCTTTTTGGTAAAGAATTTCAATTCGCCTTGCTCAAAAATCCAATCTAACATTTTGTCTTCCAATTGAATATAATTTTGTATATATTCTATTACATCACTTTTACACGTTCTTTAAGCTCTGGATTTTTCTTCAAATATTTTATTGATTATGAAAAATACCAGCATTGGCATGCACTTGTTCATCAATGGAAGTCAAGCAATAATATTTGCTACGTTTTTCATATATCCTTTAAAACGAGTAAAAGATAAAAATAGTATGCAAACTGACTAAATAAAGAAGCATTTTCTATAATTAATGTAAAAACTAAAAATCCTCTCAAGAGTATTTTCTTTATTTTTTTAGCTAAATATTCTTTAAGAATTTTACTTCTTTCTTTAAAGATAGGCACTTCTAAAAAGATTCTGAAACTCATTATTATAACCTAAAAACCTCTAAAAGACGAGAATAAGCCTCTGAATGACGAAATTCACATTCAGCAAAAGTAGCTCCCAACCCATTAAATTCAGGTTTTGGAAAAAGGTCAAAAAGGTCTCCCAAAAAGTTTTAACAGAAACTTCCACCTGCGCAATACCCAATAAAGCACGCTTTACAGCTTCTTTTTCTTCACTTGTTAAATTAGATTTAAAAATCCTGAATATCAGCTGTAAATTCAACTTCTGAATGCACCCAAAAAGTTCTATTCATCATATCCACAAACTGCATAACCTCAGGATATTCAAATGGTTTATAATTTTCTCTTTTATCAAAAATTCCCATAATATTTAATTTTGTAATTTCGAGATGCAAAAATTAGATAAAAACCAACACAATACCCAAATTAAAAACTGACTTTTTGTCACACTTTTGCTAATCTATTGAAATACAAAATAGTTATTTTTCAACATAAAAATGTGAATAACTTTTATACTTTTATTTTGATTATTTATTTTTTAATCCCTATAAAACACAAATAACTATATATCAATACATTACATCTTTGATTTAATTATTAATTAATATTACTTCATTATATACAAAAATTTTTCGAATAAAAGTATATTCAATTGAAAATTAATTCTTATTTTTGCCCCTTAATTCAGTAAAAAGTTCTTTATGCTTACACGCAGGCACATTCGAGTAAAAGTGATGCAATCCATTTATGCACTACATCAAAGTGAAAATCATAACCTACAAAAAGAAGAAAAATTTTTTTGTTAAATAGTATGGAAAAATATGCAAGGTTTGTACCTAACCTTGATGAGTTTATGGATTGAGCTATGAACGAGCAAAAGAAATGGATTCTCTTGCAAAACATAAGTTTCTACCCAATTCTAAAGACCTTTGGATTAATAAAAATTCATTGAAAATAAGGTAATTAACTTAATCGTACAAAATGAATCTTTTGCAAGAAAGCTATTACAAATAATTGCCCTGTAAATTGGCGCGCTCATAATGAATATGTTAGCCTTATTTATAATAAAAATTTTAGAAAGCGATATATATCAGACTTATATAACAAAACCTAATGAATTTAATATTGATAAATATTTATTGGTAGATTTATATTCTGAAATAATTGCTCCTGATGAAAAAAACTATTTGAATTCATATCTGATGAAGCCCTTTACTTGGATAGATGATATCCCTTTGGTTAACACACTTATTATCAAGCTACTAAAAGGAATCCGATACGATAATCCCTAAAATTATCTTACTCCTTCCCTTTTTAAAGATGAAGATGATAAAGAATTTTGCAATTAACCTACTGAGAAAAAGTGTTTTGAATGATGAAAAATATCACGAATATGTTGTAGAAAAAAACACCAAAATGGGATTCTGACCGAATTGCACTATTGGATATCATTATGATAAAAAATGGCTATTACTGAATTTTTAAAGTTTCCAAAGCATTCCTATAAAAGTAACTCTTAATGAATATTTGGAAATAGCAAAAGAATATTCTACACCAAAAAGTAGTGTTTTTTTATTAATGGTATTTTTTGGATATTCTTTCTAAAGATTTTTGCAGCTCAAAATTTAACACAAAAATAGGAAGAGGATTGTATTAATTATAATTTTTATTAACAATGAAAAACTTTTTCGCTTCAGTTTTTTTAGGTTTTAACATTGATTTCTTGTAATAATTCAACCAATGCTGTTGAGAAAATTAATCAAGAAAACTTAAACCAAGCTGAAAAATTAGCTCAGGAAGCAAATCGTTTTTCCTGTAATTGAATTTGATGAAATAGAACACAATTTTGGAAAAATAAAACCAGGTACCGCCGTAGAAACTGTATTTACCTTTAAAAATACAGGTGATGCTCCACTTATTATTACCAATGCATCTAGTAGTTGTGGTTGTACTGTACCTGAAAAACCTGAAAACCCAATTGCGCCAGGAGAAAAAGGTGAAATTAAAGTGAGTTTTAATGGTTCAGGGAAAGATTTAGTTACAAAAAAACTGTTACTATCAATGCAAATACTGAAAGTGGAACACATTTATTAACAATCAAAAGCATTAGTTCAAGATTAATTAAAACTATATTTTATGAATTTTTATTTTTACAAGCAGCCCCAGCTAATAACATTTTCTTAATTCTAATAATGTTTGGAGGGCTTTTTCTTCTAATGATTTACCCACAAATGCGACGCAAAAGCAAGAAAAAATTCTATGAAGGGGCTTAAAAAGGAGATAAAGTAATTATGAAAAAGTGGACTTCACGGAAGAATTTTAGAAATCAATGATAATTCAATAATTATTGAAACATTATCAGGAAAAATTAAAATTTGAGCGTTCAGCCGTTTCTCTTGATTATTCTAAAAAAACTTAATTCAACTGAAAACAAATAATAAAAAGCCCTACACATTGTAGGGTTTTTATTTATAATAAACTCTTAAAATGACAGATAAAAAAATACTCAATTATTAGTAGAAAAAGGAGAAATGTTACCTTTAATGGAAGCCTTTTTACACCATTCAGGAGAAGGTTTTTATAAAGGAGCTGCGGCTTATTTTATCCGTTTAGGCGGGTGTGATGTAGGCTGTCATTGGTGTGATGTTAAAGAAAGTTGGGATGCTAATCTGCACCCTCCCTACCTGTATAGATAATATTGTAGAAGAAGCCGTTAAGTACTCTAAAACTATAGTTGTAACAGGTGGCGAGCCTCTTATGTGGAATATGAACCCTTTAACTAACTTATTGAAGTCTAAAAGGAATGCGTACTCACATAGAAACTTCTGGAGCTTATCCACTTACAGGAGATTGGGATTGGATTTGTCTTTCTCCTAAAAACTAAGCTCCCTACCGCTATTGTTCATGAAAAAGCTCACGAATTAAAAATGATAATTCATAATAATAATGATTTCATTTTTGCAGAAGAAATAGCGGCTCTCACAAATAAGAACTGTATTTTATACCTACAACCCGAATGGAGCCGAAGAGATAAAAATGATTCCTAAAATTGTAGAATATGTAATGGAAAATCCTCAATGGAAAATATCTCTTCAAACTCACAAATATATGAATATTCCTTAATTTTTGAGTGAAGAAAGGTAGTTGTTCTTCTCCATTCCATTCATAAGGTTCTTTATTTTGTTCAAAAATACGAGCAGTAAATTCTCCTTTTAGGTAAACTTTATCATTTTCAATAACTAACTAGCTCCCTTCACGAAGACCTATAACAGGTATATCATTTAATTTATGAAACTCTTTTATACAGGTCTCACGTGTTTCTCCTTTATGTTTGCTATTAGGTTCTGTATCAAGATAATGAGGGTTGATATTAAAAAGGTACCAATCCTAATGTATTAAAACTTGGTGGATAAATAATAGGCATATCATTGGTTGTTTGCATTGTTTTTTTCCTAGCTATATTACTTCCCTGCACTTGTTCCCTATAGAAAGTTCCATTAAAAACTACTTCTTTAAGAACATCCATCAAGCTCAACTCATAAAGTTTAGTAACTAATAAAAATGTATTTCTCCTCCTGTAAAAAAATAGCTTTTAGCTTGTTTTATTGCTTCAATAGGATTTGCAAAAGTATGTAATCCTACTATTTTTTCCCAACAGAGGAAAAACCTTTTGAGCAATTTCAGTATATTCATCGTGAGATATTCCACTAGGACGAGCAAATGGAATAAATAAAAATCTCATCTATACCTTTAAAAAGACTTCAATTCATCTTCCAAATAAGACAAATATGTACCTCCATAAATTGTTGAAGTACTGAGCTAATAGAATTTTTCATATTTTTAGTAATTATTTTTTTCTAATTTCCGTTTCTTCTGCAAAGATAAAATTTTTCCTAAAAATATTTTTAGTTTTTATAATAGGTTTTTATTATTTTTATATCTTTGCGCCTTTTCAAAACCTTAGAATATATTTTTATTTATAAATAATTATAATTTACAAAATGGAACAAAAAGAAGATGAAATAGACTTAATTGCTTTATTTTTAAAAATTTGGGATAACAAAAAAACTAATTTTTAAAATATTTTTCTAATATTCTTTTTAATTGGTATTTTTTTGTAGCTATTTTTCTCCAAAAGAATATACTGCACAATCTGTTGTTTTTGCCTCAAAGTAACTCAGCTTCTGGAATAGGAAATTTTGGGGGATTAGCAGCTATTGCTGGTGTAAGTATTGGTAACAATAGTAATGGAGATATTTTACCTAAATTATATCCAAATATAGCTCAAAGCATTCCATTTCAAAAAGAAATGTTAAAAACACCTATCAATATAACAGGAATAGATGGACCTATTTCTTATCAAGATTATTATCAAAAAATATCCTAAAACCAATCTTTTTATCTACTATAAAAATACACAATAGGACTTCCTGGATTGATTATAGGTTCTTTTTAAATCTGAAGAAAAAGGAAAACTATTTCAGTAAAAGACTCTTCAAATATTTATTCTATTACAAAAGATGAGAAAAATTTATTTGATTTACTAAAAAGTCAATTAAATATAAACTACTCTGAAAAAAAGAAGGTTATGTTACTCTCTTTTTCTATGGATGAGCCTCTTGCTGCTGCTCAAATGTTAAAAATGCAGAAAAATTATTTACAAAATGCTGTAACTGAATTTTAAAAATACAAAAAAAGCAAAAACAACAACTTGATTTTATCCAAAAAGATATAATGAGGCTGAAAAAGATTTTTAAAGAAAAGCAAATTCGATTAGCTTCTTTTCAAGATAGCAATCGTGGTTTAATTTCTTCTCTCCCTCAAACTCGTTTATCTCAGCTACAAACTGATTTTAACTTAGCTTTTAACATTTACTCAGAATTAGCAAAACAACTTGAAAAGTCAAAAAAATTAAAGTAAAAGAAGATACACCTGTATTTACTGTTATTGAACCTGTTAGCGTTCCTTTGGATAGAACCAAGCCAAAACGAGGAATCATTATTGCGGTATGGAGTTTCTTAGGAATTGTTATTGAGTTGGACTCATTTTTGTAAAAGATTTCATTTCAAATATTAAAAAGATACCATTAACGAATAATTTAAACAATCATAACTTTTTCTATAAAAGCACTTTATTTCTATTTTATGAATAAAGTGTTTTTTTATATTACTAATAATCAATGGTTTTCGTTTTTATAAAAATTGATTATAAATCTTTAATTATTTTATTTTTCAAATAGATATATATCTTTGTAGTTTATTAACATCTTTTCTTGAATCAAATGATAAATTTCTTTAAAAACAAAGCAGAAACTATTTATGCTGTACAATCTGAGACAGAATTATCTTCACAATCTATTGAAAAGCTCTGTTGGCTATTTGGTGAAGCTACTTTCTTAAATACTTCAAGTATTGAGGGAAATTTTGTAGAGCAAGAACTCTATGATAACTCCTTGAGTACCAATGCCACTGAAATTACTCAAAATATGGGAATTGAAAAAAATTTCCAGAATTGAAGAATTTTTTTCTTAGAAGAAAATTTTTCAAGTTTTGACCCTATGCTTTTACAAAAATATTCAAAACTCGACCAAGATTTATTCAATATTAATATTCAGCCTGAACCTATTTTTACAAATATCTGATATTGAAGCATATAACCAGCAAGAAGGATTAGCTTTTAAGTAATGAAGAAATTGAATATTTAAAAACAACTCTCTGAAAAATTAGGACGAAAAACTAACTGATTCTGAAGTTTTTGGATTTTTCACAAGTAAATTCTGAACACTGTCGTCATAAAAATTTTTAATGGTACTTTTTATTATTGATAATGAAGAAAAACTTCGTCATTATTCAAATTAATTAAAAAAACATCTGAAAAACACCCAAATAGCATTGTTTCAGCTTATAAAGATAATGTAGCTTTCTTAGAAGGTCCTGAATTGGTTCAGTTTGCTCCAAAAATCAGCAGATAAACCTGATTTTTTTATACAGAAACAACTTTCAATTCTGTTCTTTCTCTAAAAGCTGAAACCCATAATTTTTCCTACAACTGTAGAACCTTTCAACGGGGCTGCAACCGGCTCTGGTGGAGAAATTAGAGACCGATTGGCTGGCGGAAAAGGGTCTTTACCTTTAGCTAGGCACAGCCGTATATATGACTGCCTATTCTCGATTAGAGAACAATAGAAATTGGGAAAAAAAGCAATTCCTGAGCGTAATTGGCTATACCAAACCCCTTTAGATATTTTTGATAAAAGCCTCTAATGGAGCGTCTGACTTTGGAAATAAATTTGGACAACCTCTTATTTGTGGTTCTGTTTTTACTTTTGAACATCAAGAAAATGAAAAATTCTTGGCTATGATAAAGTAATTATGCTTGCAGGAGGAATTGGATATGGGAAAAAGGAAATGGCAAAAAGAAATTCCTTCTGAAGGAGATAAAATTGTTGTTTTAGGAGGAGAAAAATTATCGAATAGGAATGGGGAGCTGCTGTTTCTTCTGCTGATACTGGTGCTTTTTGGTTCAGGAATTGAACTTAATGCCATTCAACGTTCTAACCCTGAAAATGCAAAAAGCGCGTAGCTAATACTATTCGAGCTTTTGTAGAAAGTGATAACAACCCTATTATTTCTATTCACGACCACGGAGCTGGTGGGCATTTGAAATTGTCTATCTGAACTTGTAGAAGAAACAGGCGGACATATTCATATGGATAAACTTCCTGTAGGAGACCCTACCCTATCTGCAAAAAGAAATTATCGGAAATGAATCTCAAGAGCGTATCGGATTGGTTATCAAAGCAAAAAGACATTGATTTTACTTCAAAATATAGCAGATAGAGAACGCTCTCCAATGTATATTGTTGGTGAGGTTACTTCTGATAAAAATTTGTTTTTGAAAATGAAAAACAGGAGAAAAACCAATTGATTTTTGAACTTTCTGATATGTTTGGAAGTTCTCCTAAAACTATCATAAAAGACAAAACTACTTCTGTTATTTTTTTGAAGAACTTTCTTATGATATAAATTCTATTCCTTCATATTTGGAACAACTCCTTCAACTTGAAGCTGTGGCTTGTAAAGATTGGCTCACTAACAAAGTTGATAGATGTGTAAGCGGAAAAGTTGCTAAACAACAATGTACGGGAGAATTACAACTTCCTTTGAATAATGTGGGGGTTATGGCTCTTGATTACAAAGGAAAAGAAGGTTTAGCTACTTCTGTTGGGCACTCTCCTATTGTTTCGCTTATAGACCCCTATTGCTGGAAGTAAAAATGCAGTAGCGGAAGCACTTACGAATATTATTTTTTTGCTCCTCTGAAAAATGGCTTGAATAGTGTTTCTCTATCAGCCAATTGGATGTGGGCTTGTAACAATGCAGGTGAAGATGCCCGTTTATATAAAGCTGTAGAAAGTTGCTCAAATTTTTGCAATAGAATTAGGAATTAATATCCCAACGGGGAAAGATTCTCTTTCTATGAAGCAAAAAAATATCCTAACCAAGAGGTCATTGCTCCTGGCACTGTAATCATTTCAGCTGCTGGACATTGTTCTGATATCCAGAATGTTATAGAACCTGTTGCTAAAATAGGAAAAAGGCTCTTTATATTATTTTTAATCTATCAAAAGATAAATTTGAACTTGGAGGAACTTCTTTCGGTCAAATTCTTAATAAAATAGGAAATAAAGTAGCTACTATAACTGATAGTCAATACTTTTAAAAAGCTTTTGATACAATACAAAATGCTATTAAAAACAACTAATTGTGGCAGGACACGATGTAGGAAGTGGCGGACTTATTACTTCTCTTTTAGAAATTTGTTTCTCTTCAAAAAAATATTGGAGCAGAGTTAGATTTTTCTTCACTTAATGAGAAAGATAGTGCAAAATTACTTTTTTAATGAAAAATATCTCTGTAATACTACAAGCTGAAAAATGATATAGAATTTGAACAGTTTTTTTCTCTGAAAATAATATTCATTTCTATAAAATAGGAAATATTACAAACGGAAAAGAACTTATTATAAAAATAACAATGACATTTTCCGATTTGAAATAGAAAAATATCGAGATATTTGGTATAAAAACCTCTTTCTTGTTTGATTCTTATCAGTCTAAAAATGGAATGGCTCAAGAAAGATATAATAATTATAAAAATCAACCTTTAAAATTCAGTTTTTCCCTAAACATTTTACAGGAAAAACTTCCGGTTTCTCCTGAAAAAAGACCAAAAAGCAGCAATTATTCGTGAAAAAGGAAGTAATTCTGAACGAGAAATGGCTCACGCTATGTATTTAGCAGGGTTTGATGTGAAAGATGTATGTATGACTGACCTTATTTCTGGTAGAGAAACTCTTGAAGATATTCAATTTATTGGAGCTGTAGGAGGTTTTTCTAACTCTGATGTTTTAGGAAGTGCAAAAGGCTGGGCTGGTGCATTTTTATATAATGAAAAAGCTAAAAACAGCTATTAATAATTTCTTCAAAAGAGAAGATACTCTTTCAATTGGGATTTGTAATGGCTGTCAGCTATTTATGGAATTAGAATTATTATACCTGAACATTCTGAACACGGAAAAAAATGCATCACAACACTTCTCATAAATATGAAAGTGGCTTTTACTTCTGTAACAATTCAGAAAAAAATAATTCAGTTATGATGTCTTCATTAGAAGGAGCTACTTTGGGAGTTTGGGTAGCACACGGTGAAGGAAAATTCCATCTTCCTGAAAAAGAAGAAAAGCTACCATATTGTGGGAAAATATGGTTATGATAGTTATCCTGCCAATCCTAACGATTCGGATTATAATGTGGCTATGCTTTGTGATGCAACAGGTAGACATTTGGTAACTATGCCTCACCCAGAACGTTCTATTTTTCCAATGGAATTGGGCTTTTTATCCTGAAAGAAAAGATGAGGTTTCTCCGTGGCTTGAAGCTTTTGTTAATGCTCGAAAATGGATAGAACAATTTAATAATTAAAAACTTTATTCTTAAACTGCATATTTGAAAAAAACCATAACATTTTTGTTGTGGTTTTTTTATTTTTCATAATATTCAAAATATAAAATATTCTTTCTTCTATGGTTATTTAATTTGTATCTTTGTCCAAAGGAAAAATTGATCAACCCGCCTAAAATAAAACTGATGAAGATACTCATAAGTAGCGATAGTAATTATCACAATTTGGTCGCTGAAATCTACATTGATGACAAATATATGGCGCTTGTTAGCTACGATGAAGATCATAATTTTTCGTAGAAAACGCCTACCACCAAATCGAAGCTATAAGGAAATAATAACCCATAAGGTAGAATACAATACCTTTATCGAACTATTAGAAGAAGCTAAAAATAGTTTAGATGAAAAACATACTACAAGAACTTAAGAAATTAGAGAAAAATCTAATCGTTGGTTATGAAAATTAGAAGGCTTAGTCAAAAGACAATTTATTGTTTATTAGCAATTTAGCTGATTTCTATTACTTTTTATAGAACCTCTAAAAAAATATCATCACTCATTAAACTAAAGAATTATGTCACAATTTCATAGCGTTGTAAATGAATTTAATACTTTAATCAATTTCGTATGGTTTTAAATGCCCTAAAAAAATTATGGTATAGGAGTTTAGTAGCCCTAAGCAAGCATCTCGAAGGCGACTTTTTACTGTTTTGTCATAGCAAGAGTATACGAACACAATGGGTCATTAGAGACTACTTTTATGGGTAGCTCCTATAGGAAGGCCTGATGATGGATTAGATAATCTATCAGCTAATATTAAAAATACACATAGGCTATACCCAAGTATTAGATGAGGAGTTTTTTTAAAAATGTGAAGCTAAAATCATTCATCTTATCGAGGCGGGTGTTTTAACCTCTTTAGTCGAGGCTTCAAAAAGAGCTATCTAATCCTTCAAAGATTAATAGGAGATATGAGGTTTATACCAGTATATCTTACCTTTTTATCATTTAGTGTTGGAAGCTGCCAATAATGACATGAAGATACTAAAGAACAAAAAGAAGTGCCAACCCATTATAGAGCAAGTCTATCAAAAATACAACAGGAGAAATGAAAAATCTTCTTTGAGAAATTTGGATTAAAAGCCACAATTGATTATATTTGGACATATTGTTATATTCATTCTTTGTAGGCTATATAGTATAAGTGTTTTCAGATACAAAAAACTAATATCCAAACAGATAAACAAGTAATTAATTATGTTTGATTCTTTATTTGTCAATCAGGATTATGGCTTTTACTTTTGTTTTTACCATATCCTTATAATGATATTGATTATATATCCCATTTTACCAAAGGATTTAGTTTTAAAAGAGTTTACTATTGGTCGATTTGAAAAATCGTTTAAGAAATGAATTAAGTACATTGTTAGCTTTTCAAATCTTTTACCAATCCATAAAAACACATATACATTTTTTTATTACTTGTATTATCTCTCAATAAAAGAATTAATCAATAGAATAATTTTCAATAATAAACTGCTATTAATATTATTATTAAAACCTTTAACTTAAAATAAATCTAAATAAATATTGTGGGATTATTAATTATTTTTTGCGCTGTTTTAGTTATATAAAATTGTGCTTTATGAAAAAGAAAACACAAATGCTAGGTAAGATGCTCCTAACTACAATGATGATGGCACTTACCCCTACCTCAGGCTACAGCCTCTGGTTTTACAGTTTCTTACAGCAATGTAGAACAGCAACAAGAAATTTTAGTGGAAGGGCGTGTACTAGATGCTCAAGGAAATCCACTTCTTGGTGTAAATGTTATTGTAAAAGGAACTCAACGAGGAGTTGCTACTGACAAAGATGGATACTATGTTATCCGTGTAGATGAGAATGATGTTCTCATATTTAAGTCTTTAGGCTTTCATTCTCAGGAAGTAGCTGTACAAGGGCGCACTTTGCTCAATGTACATCTGAAGGTAGCTCAGGAAGAACTTTCTGAGATAACCGTTACTTCTACAGGAATTAAAGCGACAAATCAAGGATTTCGCAGGTACAGTGAATATAGTCTCTTCTGCACAGATTAAAGAACTTGCTTTTACCTGCTGTAGGAGATGCTGTACGCTTTATGCCTGGCGTTAATTATATAGATGAGGACGGACGAGGCTTGCGCCCTGGGAATAGGTCTCAGAGGGATTGATCCAGCTCGTAATAGTAACACTTTGGTAGTTATTGATGGAAAAATTCCTATTGGGCAAAAGTTATTCCGATATGGGAGGATATTATATGATGCCCGTGGGTGCTATTGAAAGTATAGAAGTTATCAAAGGAGCTTCTCCTGCTCTTTATGGAAGTGGTAGTATAGGTGGAGTGGTTAATATCATTACCAAAAAGGAGCTATTAAGCCTTATACAGGTCTTAATCTTCAATATGGAAACCATAATTCACTGAATATAGGGACTAGAAACAGCAGGAAATACCAATGAAGGGGCTATGAACTACTATGCAGGCTTCCATCGTCGTCAAGGAGATGGTTTTTAGGGAAATCGCGTAGCTACTATGCAGTGAATGACTTTACTGGAAATGTTACTACTAAGGTAGGTGAAAAAGAACGAATGGCGCTTCTTTGTCAATGGATTTACTGAATATTCTGATACTCCAGGAGGACTTAGTCAGGCACAATGGGATGCCGACCCAGAACAATCTGTAAATCCACACGATTTCTTTGAAGCTCGACGCTTTAGTACAGCTCATTTCTTTACAAACGCCTATTTGATGAGAATAACTCTCTTACTACTTCTATTTATGGAAGTTACCTCAAGCGTGATTGGTGGCTTTGACAATCGTAATACCGATGCTACTAAGCGCAAATTTACGTCAGCTTTACGAGATATTCCTTCTGTGGGACTCTTCTCCGACTATGAACGTACCAATACCCTTTTTGGAAAAGAGAATAAGCTCTTAGCTGGTATCCGCCTTCATGCTGATATTACTCATAATGTATCCGTAGAGGGTGATAAAATGGGCGTGAAGGAAGGAAAAACCACTGCCAATTCAGCCAATACTGTTGCTGTAGTGGAAGGTTATGTGTTTGATGAATTTCATATCACAGATAAGTTCAATATCAACCCTGGCTTACGCTATACCTTCGTGAATTATGACAAAGAGGATTACTTCCGTAATCAGTGGGATAACACCAATGAAGATGCTTTTATTTACTCATTAGGTCTCTTCTATAAGTTCTCTGAAAAGTATCGTGCATACTTTAGTTATTCCAAAGGATATAAAATGCCACAGATTCGTATCGCTTTTCGTAACCAATGGTGATTTGGATGCAGAAAAATCTAACAACTATGAACTAGGTTTACGTACCCAACCTACCGATTGGTTAGAGCTAGAATTAGCTGCTTATATTTTGGATTTTGACCATAAAATCTTCAATGAAGGAGGGTTAGCTAAATAATGGTGACAAAAGCCTTGCATAGAGGGATAGAAGTCAGTGGAAGTATATATCCTATTGAGGGACTTAAACTATACGGAAGTGGTGCTATCCAGAAAGCAACTATTGAATATGGTATGTATAAAGGAAATATCGTACCTTACGCTCCACATTATACTGCTACAGCAGGTGCTAAATACCAATTTACTTTTGGGTGAAGGTACACTTACACTGAATAGTTATGCAAATTTTGTAAGCTCTCAGTTCTCTGATAAGAAAAAAATACAGAAATAGGGCTCCGCTGATGGAAATGTAGGAGCTATTCCTAAATTTTTTTCTTACTCAACGCAACAGCTAATTACAATATAAAAAAATGGAATGTAAATCTTAACGCTCTAAACTTACTTAACCGTAAGTACTTTACCACTCGTCATAGAGCTTGGGAGGTATTATGCCTGCGGCTACTATCAGTGTATTGGCTGGGGTTGGATATCAGTTTTAATAATTTTTCTTTTTGATATTTACAGAGGCTTTTTCCCAAAAGAGAAGCCTCTGTTTTTCTATAAAATAATTTGGAAATCCGATAAAAATTTTTATATCATTGCCTAAAAGAAATTGGATATTTTCTTTTTAGTAAAAACAAAAATACAGATAAAAATATATGAAATAGCCATTATTTATGATATAAATAAAAAGTATATAAAAGCTGTAAACGCTTATGAAACTCTTATTAGAAATAATGATACTATACCTGACTATTACATTAATTTAAGTTTTCTATATTGGAGTTTTGCTTTTTGAATTATATGAATTTACAATTCCTAATAATATTCCAAAAATTTAGTGAAAAAGGAGGTAATGAATTTATAAAAATATTAAATTTAGGAATAGAGAAACATCCTAATGATATTGAATTACATTTTTGGAAAAAGATATTTTTGTATATTAGTTATGCTAAAGATTTTTACAGAAAAAAACAGTGTTTAAATTTATTCAACTTGTATGGTTCTAAGAATTTAATCCCTTTATTTTTCTTTATCAATGTAATAATATAAAATATGAAAAACAGAAAAATGAGCTTTTAAATACTATACAAGGATTGTAAAAATTTGTACATTAAATCATTATTATAACCAAGAATGGCATAGCATACCAAATCTCGCTCAATAATGCTAGTTTCTTATGCTTACACATTATTAGTAGTATCTTTAAACTCTTTATGAAAAAGCAAAAAAACTCCATAAGCTAAGACAAAAAGTGAATTAATTAAGGTAAAATACATAACTTTCATCAACAAAGAAATTCTCATTATAAATTTATTAAAAATTACAATGATTAAAATAGAAAAAAATCACAAGAGGGCAAATTATAGTATCATACAAAGGCCTTTATTACAAAATCTTAGGAGAAGGTTTGTTATTAACCGAAGAGAATATTTATAGTTATATTATCTATCGAAGTTCAATAGATAACTCTCTTCTTTTTATAGAACAAGAAACTATATTACAAGTCATTATAGATTATTTCTTAAGCAAGGGACAAAAGATAATAGTTGAATAGAAAAAAACACTAATAATTTTTCTCATTTTTTCAAATCCTTATTCATCAAAAATGATCCATCATTTAGAAAACTATTATTCAGGTGATTTGGCTTGAAACCAGTTTGTAAACCTTTATAAAGAATTCTAGACAAATAATTCTATTACACAGGAATTATTACAGCAGCTAAATCATCATAGAGATATTGCCCAAGTAATTTATGGAAAATTTGGTTCTAGCAGTCTTTCAATTATTACACTACCTATCCCAGCATTAGATAATCTAAGCATTGCCAACTGCATTTATACTCCACATTTCATAAAACGATTAAAAGAATGCCTTATGAGAATGGAATAATACAAAGAAAAATATAGCGCTTAAAATTCGATAAATTAGGGAAAAGAAAAGGATATAAATTATAAGATAGGATAAAAATTAAAGTAAGTACGAGTTATTCGATTGAATAACTCGTTTTTATAAGAAGGCGACGACATACTCTCCCGCTTTCGCAGTACCATCTGCGCTAAAAGGTTTAACTTCTCTGTTCGGAATGGTAAGAGGTGAGACCTTTCGCTATAACCACCTTTAAATCCTTAGTATTATTGAATACTATCATATTTTTTTAACATATTCCGATAAGATACCAAAAACTAAATATACCTGATAAAAGAATCTATGTACAATAAGTCTACGGGTGATTAGTATTGCTCGGCTATGTTGTTACCAACTTTTACACCTACAACCCTATCAACGTGGTCATCTCCCACGACCCTTAAAAAGAAATCTCATCTTGTGGTGGGTTTCGTACTTATATGCTTTCAGCACTTATCCCGTCCCAACTTAGCTACTGAGCTATGCCCTGGCAAGACAACTCATTCACCAGAGGTTAGTCCAACTCGGTCCTCTCGTACTAGAGTCAGCTCCACGCAAATTTCTAACGCCCACAGTAGATAGAGACCGAACTGTCTCACGACGTTCTGAACCCAGCTCGCGTGCCACTTTAATGGGCGAACAGCCCAACCCTTGGGACCTTCTCCAGCCCCAGGATGTGACGAGCCGACATCGAGGTGCCAAACCCCCGTCGATGTGAGCTCTTGGGGAGATCAGCCTGTTATCCCCGGCGTACCTGTTTATCCTTTGAGCGATGGCTCTTCCATACGGAACCACCGGATCACTATGCTCTACTTTCGTACCTGATCGACTTGTTAGTCTCTCAGTCAAGCTCCCTTATGCCATTGCACTCTACGCACGGTTACCAAGCGTGCTGAGGGAACTCTTAGAAGCCTCCGTTACTCTTTTGAGGCGACCACCCCAGTCAAACTACCCTCCACGAATTGTCCTCTCTATGAGAGTTAGGCCTCAGATAAGCAAAGGGTGGTATTTCAACAACGACTCATAAAGCACCGGAATGCCCTAATCAAAGTCTCCCACCCTATCCTACGCATCACTTATCCAAGGTCAATACGAAGATGTAGTAAAGGTGCACAGGGTCTTTTCGTCCCACTGCGGGTAATCGGCATCTTCACCGATACTACAATTTCACCGAGCTCATGGCCGAGACAGTGTCCAAATCGTTACACCATTCGTGCAGGTCGGAACTTACCCGACAAGGAATTTCCTACCTTAGGACCGTTATAGTTACGGCCGCCGTTTACTGAGGGCTTCACTTTCAAACCTTCGCTTACGCTAAGCTCTCCTCTTAACCTTCCAGCACCGGGCAGGGTGTCAGACCCTATACGTCATCTTTCGATTTTGCAGAGTCCTGTGTTTTTGATAAACAGTCGCTTGACCTTTTCACTGCGGCCTATTACTAATAATAGGCGACCTTTCTCCCGAAGTTACAGGTCTATTTTGCCTAGTTCCTCAGCCATGAATCTCTCGAGCGCTTTAGAATTCTCTTCCCGATCACCTGTGTCGGTTTACGGTACGGGTTTCATACTTCGCTTTTTCTTGAAGCTACTCCCTTACATTATCACTTTGACCGTAGTCGCCGTGTACTATCAATACCTTACGATATTTTCAACGAACTATTCCGTCTGTTCGCAGTAAGTTTTATAACTCCGTCACTTTTATTGTAGAAAGTACAGAAATATTAATCTGTTGTCCATCCACTTCTCCAATTCGGATACGCGTTAGGCTCGACTAACCCTCAGCTGATTAGCATAGCTGAGGAAACCTTGATCTTTTCGGCGAGCAGGTTTCTCACCCGCTTTTATCGTTACTTATGCCTACATTTTCTTTTCTATATTCTCCAATACACCTCGCAGTATAACTTCAACGAATATAGAATGCTCCCTACCGATTTATTAATCCCATAGCTTCGGTGACATACTTATGCCCGATTATTATCCATGCCAAAACCGCTCGACTAGTGAGCTGTTACGCACTCTTTAAATGTATGGCTAGCTTCCAAGCCAACATCCCTAGCTGTCAATGCAGTTCAACCGCGTTTTTCAACTTAGCATATATTTAGGGACCTTAGCTGATGGTCTGGGTTCTTTTCCTCTCGGACTTGGACCTAGCACCCAAGCCCTCACTGCTGATAATCATATTAGCATTCGAGTTTGTCAGGAGTGGTAGGCGGTGAAACCCCCGCATCCAATCAGTAGCTCTACCTCTATTTAACTATATCAACGCTGCACCTAAATGCATTTCGGGGAGTACGAGCTATTTCCGGGTTTGATTGGCCTTTCACCCCTACCCTCAGGTCATCCGAAGTCTTTTTCAACGACAACCGGTTCGGTCCTCCACGCTGTGTTACCAGCGCTTCAACCTGCCCAAGGGTAGATCACTCGGTTTCGCGTCTACTCCTACTGACCATCGCCCTATTCAGACTCGCTTTCGCTTCGAATTCGTACCTTAAATACTTATCCCTTGCCAGTAACAGTAACTCGTAGGCTCATTATGCAAAAGGCACGCCGTCACAGCTTTGCGCCGCTCCGACCGCTTGTAGGGCGTATGGTTTCAGGTTCTTTTTCACTCCTTTATTCAAGGTTCTTTTTCACCTTTCCCTCACGGTACTGGTTCACTATCGGTCTCTCAGGAGTATTTAGCCTCACCGGATGGTCCCGGTGGATTCAGACAGGGTTTTCACGCCCCGCCCTACTCAGGATACTACTATCATTTATTTATCTTGCCCTATACAGGGCTTTCACCTTCTATGGCTTATCTTTCCAGATAATTCTAATTCAATAAACAACAAATATTGTAGTCCTACAACCCCATAATTGCCGAAACAATTATGGTTTGGGCTTTTTCCAATTTCGCTCGCCACTACTCTCGGAATCACTTTTGTTTTCTCTTCCTCCGCCTACTTAGATGTTTCAGTTCAGCGGGTTCGCTCACCTTACGGTGTAGTATATCTTCAATATACTAGGTTGCCCCATTCGGATATTTACGGATCAAATCGTATGTGCCAATTCCCTGTAACTTTTCGCAGCTTATCACGTCCTTCTTCGCCTCTGAGAGCCTAGGCATCCCCCATACGCCCTTACATAACTTATTGTACTCGTATGTAGTATTTACTATAATTATAGTAAATTACCTATTTTTCTTTTCTTGTATCTACTGATATCTTATCCAATATGTCAATGAACTTTTATTGTGGAGAATAAGGGATTCGAACCCTTGACCCCTGCGTGCAAGGCAGGTGCTCTAGCTCAGCTGAGCTAATTCCCCGCATCAGCTTCCAGAATTTCCTCTATAGCTATATTTTGTAGTCCCAGGCAGACTCGAACTGCCGACCTCACATTATCAGTGTAGCGCTCTAACCAGCTGAGCTATGAGACTGCTTTTTATTCTTTATTGAAACAAACACAAGATTTAAAATTATTTCAAACCAATCCTCAATCTTTTTCTCTAGAAAGGAGTGTTCCAGCCGCACCTTCCGGTACGGCTACCTTGTTACTGACTTAGCCCCAGTCACTAGTTTTACCCTCAGGCAGCTCCTTGCGGTAACCGACTTCAGGTACTCCCAGCTTCCATGGCTTGACGGGCGGTGTGTACAAGGCCCGGGAACGTATTCACCGGATCATGGCTGATATCCGATTACTAGCGATTCCAGCTTCACGGAGTCGAGTTGCAGACTCCGATCCGAACTGTGATCGTCTTTATAGATTCGCTCCCTGCTCACGCAGTGGCTGCCTCTGTAACGACCATTGTAGCACGTGTGTAGCCCAAGATGTAAGGGCCGTGATGATTTGACGTCATCCCCACCTTCCTCACGGTTTGCACCGGCAGTCTTGCTAGAGTCCCCAACTTTACTTGATGGTAACTAACAATAGGGGTTGCGCTCGTTATAGGACTTAACCTGACACCTCACGGCACGAGCTGACGACAACCATGCAGCACCTTGTACTCCGTCCGAAGACTAATCTATCTCTAAATTATGCGTAGTACATTTAAACCTTGGTAAGGTTCCTCGCGTATCATCGAATTAAACCACATGCTCCACCGCTTGTGCGGGCCCCGTCAATTCCTTTGAGTTTCACACTTGCGTGCGTACTCCCCAGGTGGGATACTTATCACTTTCGCTTAGCCACCAGATCGCTCCAAACAGCTAGTATCCATCGTTTACAGCGTGGACTACCAGGGTATCTAATCCTGTCTCGCTCCCCACGCTTTCGTCTCTCAGCGTCAATCCTTTGTTAGTCACATGCCTTCGCAATCGGTGTTCTGTGTAATATCTATGCATTTCACCGCTACACTACACATTCCAGCAACTTCACAAAAATTCAAGACTACCAGTATCAAAGGCAATTTTTATCGTTAAGCAACAAACTTTCACCCTTGACTTAATAACCCGCCTACAGACCCTTTAAAACCCAATGATTCCGGATAACGCTCGCATCCTCCGTATTACCGCGGCTGCTGGCACGGAGTTAGCCGATGCTTATTCGTAAAAGTACCGTCATCGCCGTATACATACGACTTATTCTTCCCTTTACAAAAAGCAGTTTATCAAACCCATAAGGCCGTCTTCCTGCACGCGGCATGGCTGGTTCAGTCTTCCGACCATTGACCAATATTCCTCACTGCTGCCTCCCTGTAGGAGTCTGGTCCGTGTCTCAGTACCAGTGTGGGGATCTCCTCTCAGGACCCCTACCTATCGTAGCCTTGGTATGCCGTTACCATACCAACTAGCTAATAGGGACGCATACTCATCTTATACCGCCTCAGCTTTAATTATTAATCGATGCCAATCAATAATACTATGAGGTATTAATCCAAATTTCTTCAGGGCTATCCCTCTGTATAAGGTAGATTATATACGCGTTACGCACCCGTGCGCCGGTTTCTGTATCCGAAAAATACTTCTCCTCGACTTGCATGTGTTAGGCCTGCCGCTAGCGTTCATCCTGAGCCAGGATCAAACTCTTCATCGTTAAAATTTTTAATATCTTATCGATTGAATTGACTCAGTTTAAAACAATTTAAATCTTCTTGTGCTGTCTCATTATTCTTAATGAACTTATCTTCTTTTTTTCGCTTTCTCAGCGGGTGCAAATTTACAACATTTTTTAATCTCCAAATGTTTTTGAAAAATTTTTTATTTTTTTATTTTTTTCTTTAAACTTACTCTGTTTTTCTAAGCGTGTAAAATTATAACTTTTTCGAAACTTCCAAATCTTTTTTTAAAAAAATTTTTTTCATCTCTTTTTCTCGCCTCATATATCCCCTCTCATTTTGCGGTTGCAAAGGTAATACTTTTTATCCTATTATCCAAATGTTTTATAAACTTTTTGAAAAATATTTTTATAAGTAGTTATTTATCAGATAATTAAAAAGGGAAAATATTCATTTGTATGAGGAGAATAAACGTTTTTTATTGATTTTTAATACTTTAGTTTCAAGCTTTTATATACTCTAAAAATTCTAGTATAGGATCTTTTGAATTTCCCTCCATACTCAGCGGTAACAGTACTACTTTCTATATCCTTAATTCCACGTGAATTTACACAAAGATGCTTAGCATCTATAACACAAGCCACATCTTGAGTGCCTAAAATTCGTTGCATTTCTTGAACAATTTGCATAGTTAATCGCTCTTGAACCTGAGGACGCTTCGCAAAAATAATCTACAATTCTATTCATTTTTGACAACCCTAATACCTTTCCATTAGAAATATAAGCCACATGAGCTCTTCCTACAATTGGTAAAAAAATGATGTTCACAGGTAGAATAGACAACTATATTTTTTCTACAAGCATTTCTCCATATTGATAATTATTATCAAAATGTTGATGAACTAGGTTTTTCTTTTTGGGTCAAGACCTCCAAAAAGTTCTTTTACATAAGCTTTTTGCTACACGACGTGGAGTACCTTTTTAAGCTATCGTCTGACAAATCTAGCCCAAGAGTAAGCATAATATCAGTCATAGATTTTTTTCTATTCGAGCTATTTTTTTCTTCATCTGAAAGAAGAAAAGCATCTTCACGTAGTGGAGTTTGAGCTGATGTTCCTATATGATTTTTCTCCTATGATATCTTTTTCTTTTATCCATTATTTTAGTTTTTAGTTTGCAAAAGTACAATTTTTTTCCATATTCATAAATATAAAATATAAAAATATTTCTATTTTTAATATTTCTATTTAAATTATTCAAAACCTTAAAAAAATATAAAACACTGATATTCAACAAATTACTAATAAATAATTTTATACCATATATTATATATATTAATTAGTATAAAAATCTATCATTTTTGAATAGATTGTGAGCAAATAGGACAAAATTTATTAGTTTCAATAGTTTTCATTATACAATTTTTGCATTGGGCTATATATCCCTTTTTGGATAATACCCTCCCCTTCAAAAACTCCTATTTTTATTTTCATATTTTTGAAATGCGAGGTGTTGGTATAGGGTGTTTTGGGAGCTACCATATTTTTCCATTTTTCAGAAAAATCTTACAAGAGTTGTTATATTTTGCTCCCATGGCTCTATAGCTAGGTTATAAAACTTCTTGCATTCCTGCATTGTCATCATAATATTCATCTGCCAAACCAGCAAAAAAGCCATGCCCAAATTCGTGTATAAAAAAACCTCTTTAGAAAATTCATTATCTGAAGAAACTAAATTTACAACATTATAAAAACCTCCTCCTCCATAATCTTGAGTATTTACTAAAACATATATTTGTTCATAAGAACAGAGACCGCAATGTCTAGCTAACTTAAAAATAGAAGGACAGGATAAATATCTTGGTGTTCCGAAAAGTATAAAAATTAGTATTTAAGATTGTATTTTTATATTTTTTTCTCACCTGCTTGATCTGTGCCACTCTCTTGAGAAGGACTTTCTATTGCGTAAAAATTAAAATTTTTTCCCTATTCTCTTTAAAAGGTGAATATGAAAACATTTCATCTATTAACTTTTTAGCATCAGTACGAAACTTTTCCATTTCTTGCAGGGTATATCCCTCAGCTATAATGGCTACATCAATAGCTTTTTCTGATGGATATTTTTGAATAATTGAAATATTGAATTGCAAAGGAGGTTCTTTAATTATATTATAATCGTTTTGGATTGATTTTTCCTTTAACAGACATTCGAAAATTACCTTCTGAATTTCTCTTTAAAAATTTCAATGAATATACTATTTTTAGGAAAAGGAATCTGAATTGAATTTTCAAAGGCACATGTTTTGCTTCATAAGTATATTGCCATTCTTTAAAAAGAGGAGTAAACCCTTTGGCATAAATTATATTCTGAGATATAGAGTCTTTTACTTCTATTCGATAACCTCCATAATTAGGATAAATTAAATTTTGTTTTGAACCTGCAAAAAGGTTCTTTTTAAATTAGTAACAATCGCCTCAGCCTCTTTTATTATTCCCTATTAGAAGAAAAATCTATGCGTAAAGAAGAATTTTTCAAAAATAATTATCAAATTTTTTTGAGCCTGAATATACTCAAGAAATAAAAAAATAAATTTAGAAATAGAAATATTTTTTCATTACTTTAATTTATTACATTATGCAAATATACTATGTTTTTATTGAAAGAATTTATGATTTATTAATTTAAATATTTTTCAGGAAATATATATTGAAAATCAAATAATTGATACAAAATAAAAGCTATTAAATTAAGTATATTTAACAAAAAGATATTTGTTATTTTTAAAAATTATATATATATTTGCGCTTTAAAATAAAAAAAGATATTTTTTTACAATGAAAAATTTTATTTTCTATCTTAGCTTTTAACAGCTTTTTTAGTACACAAGCTCAACAATCTTTTGCAGGCTTACGTACAAGTTATTTTGGAGGAGTACATCAAGTGCTTAATAACCCTGCAAATATAGTGGGAAAGCGCACGTACGTGGGACGTAAATTTATTTTTCAGCTGATGTAAAATTTAGCAAATAACGCTATTGGTTTTACATTTGACCTTGAAAAAGTTTTTAATGATTTTTACTAAATTAGATAGTAACAACCCTCTTCTTTCAGGAAAAATGTTAATGCAGGGGTTAATGCTGATATTTTAGCGCCTTCATTTTTTTGTTCAGTTTGGTAAACACTCTGTAGGTATTTTTCTCGTGCTCGTATTATTGCAGACATTAATAATATTGATGCTACAATACTTGAAAAATTTTTATTCTTAATAAAAATTTTAACAACATAAACAACTACAATGTTAATATTAACAATCAAGCAGTAGTAGGAAATGCTTTTTACTGAAATAGGACTTACTTGGGCGGGTATTCTTCTACAAGATGAAACTCATACCATAAAAGCGGGTGCTACAATTAAATATGTAAAAGGAGCAACTACTTTATATGCTGGTTTTAAAGATTTTTAATGGGCGTGCAAGTTTAGACAGCCAAAACAATGATTTATTTTTTAAATATTCAAGGAACAGGTAGCCTTGAAGTAGCTAATGGAGGACTTGATTACAATAACTTTAAAGCCTCTGACATTACAAATGGTTTCCAACTTCAACTATAGGGTTTGACCTAGGTGCTGTTTATGAATATCGTGATGGAGAGTGCCCTACTTGTGCTGGTTCTACTCCTTACATATTTAAAGCAGGTGTTTCAATAACTGATATTGGTAGATTAAAGTATGACCTTAATAGAGAATCTTTTAGATATACTTTAAGAAATACAAGAATAAATCTTAATGACCTTTCAGAGGAAAAACTAAGAGCTGCTTTACCAACCCGTGAAGCATTAGAAGGACAAACTATAAAAAGTTCTTTACCAACAACACTTAATTTAAATTTTTGATTATCGTATTATAGGAGGATTCTATGTAGATGTTGCAGGACAATTAAATTTAGTAGAAAAAAATACTTATAATGCTGTATATGCAAATGAAGTAATTTTAACTCCCTCGTTTAGAAAATAAATATTTTTGGTTTCTATTTACCTTTTACATATAATGAACTTTCTAAAACAAGTCTTGAGCTGTTGTTCGTATAGGACCTTTCTTTGCTGGTTCACGAAGTGTTTTAGGTAACCTTATGAGTAATAATACTAAGGAATTAAGTGCTTACTTTGGTTTCCGTTTCGATTATAATTTTAACAATACATAAAATCAAATCCCCAAATAGTCATTTGGGGATTTTTATATAAAAAGCAAAATAGTTACTCTTAAAATTTTTTTATATTTTTATTAAAGATATTCTATTCTTTTTATAGTTGGGTGATTTTTCTATCCGTGCCAATCGTTCACCTGATGGTAATTTTTCCAAAAGGAGCAGTGTTAAGGAAAATTATAAATTATAGATATTAATACTATTATTATGATTAAAGCGTAAAACATTTTCTTTGTTTTTGAAAATTCATTATTTTTTTATTTTTTAAGAGGCAAAGATACAAAAAGGAATATTTTATTGGGAAACTATTTTATATTTTTGCAAAAGTTTTATTGTTATGGAACAGCTTTTTAAAAGATATATTACAAAAACATTGGGGTTATCCAGATTTTTCGTCCAGCACAAAAGCCTATTGTTGAAGCTATTATGAACGACAAGGATACTTTTTGGCTATGTTACCCACAGGCAGCGGAAAAATCTATTTGTTTCCAAGTTCCAGCATTAGCCAAAGATGGAGTTTGTTTAGTTATTTCTCCTTTAATTTCCTTAATGGAAGACCAAGTAACATACCCTTATGGCATAAAAAGCTATTTGCCTTTACTGGAAATATACCTTATAATGAATTAGACCGAATCCTGACCAATGGCGTTTATGAAGCGTATAAATTTCTATACATTGCCCCTGAAAGATTACAAAATGAATTAGTTCAAGAACGAATTAAAGCTATGAAAATCAGCTTAATAGTTATTGATGAAGCGCATTGTATTTCCCATCTAGGGGCAAAGATTTTCGACCTGCATATTTAAATTGTAAATGGTTAAAAAGATTGGTTTCCTAAAACTCCTCTTATAGCACTTACAGCAACAGCTACAGAGCAAGTACAAAAAGGATATCATTGAAAAATTTAAATATTCCAAAAGCAACTATAATTAAAGCTTCTCTCATAGAAATAATTTAGCTTTATATGAAATATTTTTTTCTGATGACAAAAAGAATTTTTCTTATTCGAATTCTCAGAAAAAAATAAAGAAAAGTGCCATTATTTATGTACGTAATAGACAGCTTACCAATGAGTTATCTTCATTTCTTAACTAACAAGGATTCTCTTCAACAAGTTATCACGGAGGTTTATCTGTTGAAGAAAAATAAAAGGTTAAGTTTCTGGAAATTAGATGATATTCAAATAATGGTGGCTACCAATGCTTTTGGAATGGGAATTGATAAGCCTGATGTTAGAACCGTTATTCATTGGGATTTGCCTCCTTCATTAGAAGATTATTTTTCAAGAAGCAGGACGAGCAGGGCGAGATGGTAATAAAAGCTTATGCCATTTTTACTTTTTAATGAAAATGATTGTAATAAACTGAAAATCAACACAAATCAAAGTCTAATTTCAATAGATTACCTAAAAGATATTTATAAAAATTATGTAGTTTTAGCCAAATAGCATATGGAGAAGGAATTGAGTTACTTTGTACTTTTTGATTTAGGGAAAATTCTGCCAACGTTTTGATTTAGAAACAATTAGAACTTACAGAGCTCTTGAAATTTTAGACCGAAATGGAGTTATTTCTCTAAATCAAACTTTTTCAAGAAAAAGCAATACTTCGTATTTTGATGAATAATAACCAAATTTTTAGAGTATGTTCAACAAAAATTCTATTGAAAAAGAACTTATTTATCATCTAATTCGAGACATATTCTGGCATTTATACTCAAAATATTTTCTTTATTAGTAGAAAAACAGCTGCAAAAACTAAAAATAACAGCTGATTCATTATTAAATAAGCTAGAAAAATTAAAAATGAAGGTATCATTGAACTAAAAAGTGAAAAATAATGATGCAGAAATAACTTTTTAGTTCCAAGAGATGATGATAGAACAATAAATTTCTATCAGCCCACAAATAAAATGGTTTAATGACCATAAAATAGAACAAGCTAAAGCTGTTCTAAATTTTGTAACACAAAAATAAATTATGTAATCAAAAGATATTTATTAACTTATTTTTAATGAAAAACTCAGAAAACAATTGTGGTATTTGTTCCTTTTGTCTGAATGAAAATAATAAAAATAATCCTAAAAATATTCAATTCGTAAAAAGTTTTATCCTAAATATTCTTAAAGATAAACCTATGGATTCTCAAGAAATTTTCTTTAACTTCTGAATTCTCATTAGATGAAATAGAATCTTTACGAGAATTATTTGACGAAAATAGAATTAAAATTAACATTTCAAATCAATATTATTTAGTATGAAAAATTTAAGAATTATCTTTATGGGTACGCCTGATTTTGCTACTAGAAACTCTTAAATATTTAGGTTGAAAATCAAGCAAATATTGTTGCTGTAGTTACCACTGCCGATAAGCCTGCTGGAAGAGGACAAAAATTACAAGAATGTTCCGTATATGCATTAGATATACCTATTTTACAACCTACTAACCTAAAATGAAGATTTTTGAATGAATTAAAAAGCTCACAAAGCTGATTTACAAATTGTTGTTGCTTTTAGAATGTTACCTAAAGTTGTTTGGTCTATGCCTGAAAAAGGTACTTTCAATTTGCATGCTTCATTATTACCAGATTATCGTGGAGCTGCTCCTATTAATTGGGCTATCATAAACGGAGAAAAACAAACAGGGTTACCACTTTTTCCTTGATGAAAAATAGATACGGGGGCACTGATTTTACAAAGCAAAACAACTATTGAACCCAATGAAACTGTACAAACTCTTCACGATAAATTAATGGTGCAAGGAGCTAAATTGGTTTTAGATACAGTTAAACTTATTGCTGAAAATAAAGTTGAAACAACTATTCAACCTTCTTCATCAAGTTCAAAAGAAGCCCAAAAATTCATAAAGAAACTTGCTTTTATCAATTGGGATAAAAAATATTAATAATTAGATTCTTTATTCGTGGGCTTAGCCTCCCACCCTACTGTTTGGCTAACTTATCACATAACAAAGAAAAATCTAGCTGTAAAAATTTTTCTGTAACTCCCCTTATAGAAAATCATTCTTACAAAAATAGGACAAATAATTATTGGAAAAATAAAGCTATTAAAGTAGCCGTCAGAGATGGTTTTTATCCAAATAAATGAACTTCAATACCTTCGAAAAACGTATGTCTAGCAAAAGAACTATTGAATGGTTTTTCTTTAATTCTGATGATTACTTTTAATTCTCTAACTTTACTAATAAAAGTTAAATAAAATATAGAAATTTCACCCTTTTATTATTTTTCATTCTTTTTGATTGATATATCCTATAATTATTCTATATTTGTCGCGGTTTAATTCAAGAATTTTTAAAATTAACATTGTATGAACAAAACAGAACTCATTGATGCAATCGCTGAAGCAGGCTTACAAAAGTAGATGCTAAAAAGCATTAGAAGCTTTTGGCAAATGTTGAAAAACGCTAAAAGAAGGTGGTAAAGTATCTTTAGTTGGTTTCGCGGATCTTGGCTGCTTTCTGAGAAAGCTGCTAGAGAAGGTAGAAACCCTCAAACAGGTAAAAACTATTCAAATCGCTGCTAAAAAGTAGTAAAATTCAAAGCTGGCGCAGAGCTTTCTGATGCTGTAAAACTAATTGAATATAGTTTTAGATACTCAACAAAATCAAAGCATTGGTAATCCCAATGCTATATATATAATAAGGTAATAAATATCTTAATTTTTATAAAATTTATTCTTTCATCTCTCTATTTTTAAAAATGGAAAAACTATCTATTGAAATACAACTACAAACCTCCCTGAAAACCCCCGGAGTATATCAATTTTATGATAAAACAGACAAAATCATTTATGTAGGAAAGCAAAAACCTTACGTGTTTCTTCATATTTTTAATAAAGATCACGACTCTCCAAAAACAAAAATACTCGTATCAAAGATAGTAAAATATTAAACATATTATCGTTGAAACTGAGAATGATGCTCTTTACTAGAAAATAATCTTATAAAAATATCAACCTAAATATAATAATATTTTACTAAAAGATGGAAAAAGTTATCCGTGGATATGTGTAAAGAATGAAAAATTTCTGGAGAGTCTTTCAAACAAGGAATATTATTAAGGATGGTTCCTTTTACTTTGGTCCATATACCAATTTGAAAGTAGTAAAACATTATTAGACCTTATAAAAGAGCTCTTTATCCCCTTACGAAATTGTACATATGAGCTTTCAAAAGAGAATATTGAGAAGATTCAAAGTTTGCTTTAGGAATACCATTTGAAAAACTGTAGCTGTCCTTGTGAAGCTCTCTACAAAGCGAAGAAGATTATAATCAAAATATACAAGAGATTAAAGAAATTCTGAAAGGAAACCTAAGAAGTTATTCAACGATTCAAAATGAAATGTCATCATATGCTTGAACTTAAATTTGAAGAAGCCCAAGAAATCAAACTAAAAACTACAAAGTTTAGAGAATTATCACAAAAATCAACTATTGTGGGTACAAAAATTAGTAATGTAGATGTATTTTCTATTGTTTCCGGATGAAGAATCTGGATATATTAACTTCTGCAAGTATACAAAGGCGCCACAACAAGAGCTCATACCATTGAATTTAAGAAAAACTAGATGAAAGTGACAAAGAATTATTAGAATGGGGAGTTTTAGAGCTTAGAGAACGATTTAATTCTACTTCAAAAGAAATTATAGTACCTTTTTCCTATTACAATTGATACAAATTTACAACTTACAATACCAAAACAAGGAGAAAAATTTCAATTGTTACATCTTTCTGAGAGGAATGCTCAAACTTTATAGACAAGAAAAGTCTCAAACAAACTAAAATTATAGACCCAGAAAGGCATACAACTGAATTCTTATGCAAATGCAGAAAGATTTACATCTACCATATCTACCTAAACATATTGAGTGCTTTGATAATTCAAATATTCAAGGTACGAATCCTGTTGCTGCTTGTGTTGTTTTCAAAGATGCTAAGCCAAGTAAGAAAGACTACAGACATTTTAATGTTAAAAACTGTAGAATGACCCAATGACTTCTGCTTCAATGGAAGAAATTGTACACAGAAGATATAAAGATTATTGGAAGAAGAGCAACCACTACTCTCAATTAATCATTATTGACGGAGGAAAAGGTCACAATTGGGAGCAGCACTAAGTCTCTTGATATATTAGGTATAAGAGGTAAAGCATCAATCATAGGAATAGCAAAAAGATTAGAAGAAACATTCTTTTCCAAATGATAGTATACCCCATATATTTAGATAAAAATCTGAAACTTTGAAAGTAATACAACATCTAAGAAATGAAGCTCATAGGTTCGGAATCACTTTTCATAGACAAAAAGAAGTAATAATGCCATAAATTCAGAATTAGAGAACATAAAAGGTATTGGAGAACAAACAACACAAACATTATTGAGTCATTTTAAATCAGTGAAAAGAATAAAAGAATCTTCTACTAGAAGAAATTTCTAAAGTCATCAATCCAAGTAGAGCAAAAAGTATATAATTACTTTCATAATGATATAGTAAAAATAATAAAACTTCAGAAAATAACCTATAAAATACTATAATGTTATTATTAAAAATATAATTACATTAATAAAAATTCAATTATTTAAAGTGAAAATATACAAATGTTATTTATTAAACACAAAATGTTATATCAAAATAAAAATATTATTATATATAAAATGCAACATAGATAAATATATAAATGTTTCAATGAAATAACAATATTAATAACGAAAAATACAAAAATGAAATAAATAAAATATAAATGATAAATAAAAATGAATATTATTCATATAAATATGAAAATATAATAACAAAACATCTTTTTAAATATAAAAATAAATTATACAAGATAATTTATAAAAATAAATGTTATTAATGAATAAAAATATAAAATTCATCATATATATTTTTGGGGCAGAATTCTGAACTACAATAATCAAACTTATATTTTTATAACTATTTGAGTATTTTATGAGAAAAATAATATTCTTCCTTACTTTTTATTTTTAGTATAAGTATATATGCTCAAGAAGAAACAGAAGTAAAGGAACTGTTTTCACTGCACAGAATAACCTTCCTTTGGAAAAACGTTAATGTACTGAACCTCAACCAAGTAAAAGGAACAACTACGAATATAAAAAGGAGAATTTAATATCCGTGCGGCAGTGAAATGATACTTTATATTTTTCCTTTTGGGATTTAAATCTATTAGAAGTAAGGGTCACCCAGGATATCAGATAAAATATCCAGGTACTAGGATTGGGATGACAGAGCTCGCTTATGCTCTTGAAGAAATCATTATAACTCCTTATAAATTAACTGGTTATCTTGCTATTGATGCAAAATATATTCCTGTAAATTCAATCACAGTATAGAATTTCATGTGATTAAATATGGGATATGAGTCCCGTGAAATTCTTCGCCATATTGTCGGAAAAGTTCTTGGTGCATTTCTGATCCTGCAGGTTTTCTATAAAACATTCAGTTCCAAAAGCTAAAGATTTGAAAAATTGAAAAATGAAAGAAAAATGATGAAATAAGAAAACTTTTACTAACAAAATATGACCGAGAAACCTTTAGTCAAATGTTAAATATTGACAAGATAGAATTAGAAGATGTTCTCAGACATTGTAATTATTCTAAAGAATTTATTAAAGAAGCTAATGATTTACAGTTCTTAGAAGCTCTTTCTAATTGTTATGATGAATATAAAATTTTATAATCTCATAAAATTAATACAAATGATTTTAAAATAACAGGTATTGTTATTGCTTCATTAATAGTTATTTTAATTTCTATTCCTTTTCCTTTTTCAAAATACGATAAAGGAAAAGTAATGATTGCTATAAAATGAAAGTGTAGATGCTCAAATTAGTTTTTCTGATTTTTCGTTAAATATTTCAAACAATTTCCTAATACAAATATAGAATTAGAAGGAGCCAAAAGTTTAACAATGCCCTTTTGAAGAGATACGTTAGCTTATGTTGATAAATTATCTGTTAAGTAATTTGAAAGATGTTTTATTAAAATCAGATAAAGAACCTTACAAATTATTAGATTTTCCATAGAAAATGCCATTGTTAATGTGCATATGAATGAAATGAAAAGGAAATTTCGATATCGTTAAATCTACTGATGAAAAAGCAGAAGAAGATAATGCCCTTCGAATTTTTCATTGGATATTCAAGAATATTCAGTTGATAATCTTAAATTTACATTTAAAGATGATAGCTCTAAAATGGTTGCTATTTTAGATAGTTTATACATAAAGGAAAAGGAAATTTCGCTCAACAAGTACTTCTGATTTAGAAACAGATACTACAAACAAAGAGTAACTTTTTATTTCTGATGGAAATGCTTTCCTTAAAATACTGCTATTGATATTTATGCTATTTTAGGATAGATCTGAATAATCAAAATATACATTATAATACTGCTCATATCAATCAATTAGCCTTTTAAATTTTGATGGTCTTTGTTCAACTGAAAGATGGACAACTCTATAATTTGATTCTCAAAACTCCTTCTACATCTTTCCAAAATTTTCGTAGACTTAGTTCCTTAAAAGCTATACAAAGTATAGAAGGCGTATAAACTACAGGAAATTTTACCATAGATGGAAAAATAGATGGAAAATATTCTGAAAATACAAATTCTGAAATTAGATATTAATTTACTTTTCAAATAATGTCTTTTAAATATCCAAGCCTACCGAAATCTGTTAAAAAGTATTAATATTGATATCAAAAATAGGTAATGAAACCGGAAAAATTAGATGATACTTATGTTAATATTAACAAATTTGTTTTCACTATTTGATGAGGATGCTTTTTCTGCAAAATCCAAAATTCAAAAATTTAATATCCTTTTCATCAATGCTGAACCAAGAGGTACTATTAATTTAGAAAATATCAAAAAGCGTACCCTGTAAATATGGATTTGACTAAAAGGAATCCTAAAAGCAGATATTATTACAGCTTTTGATATGGCTTCAAGTTGAGAACAACAATATGAAAAATTAAAAATTCTGGGCCATGCTTCATTAGAAAAATTTCACCCACACAGGAGCTTGGGTTTTATACATCCATTTTCTATAGAAAAAGCAGGTATTTCACTTATCACCGCAAGATAGACTTAACTGGACTTTAATGCTAAAACAGGAAAAACAGACCTTAATTCAAAAGGTAATTTAGAAAATTTCTATGGTTTTCATTTTCTTTAGGAATGAAGTTCTAAAAGGTAATTTTAGTTAAATTGAACCTTATTAGTGTTAGTGATTTTATGCAACAAGAAACTGTTGCCATGCTACTGAAACTAAAACCACTAACAGAAGAGCAAAAATACTCCATGACAACAAAAACAGAAATCAAAATTCTGCTTTCTTTAGATTGTACTTTTAATGCTGTCGCTAAAAGTGTTAGGTCATGATAATTTTAACTTAAAAATGTATCTGGAAAAACTTATGGTAAAAGATGATGTTTGTAGATTTTACAAAATATTTATGTAAACTGATATTTTTGATGGAAAAACTGCTATTTCTGGTAATGCATCTCACGAAAGGAAATGCTTCACATTTGCAGACTTAGTATATGAGTAGATTTCGAATGTTATCCAATCTTTTACTCAAATAGAAATGTTGGAAGAAAATTTCTTACCTATAAGCAAAAGTTGTTGAAGCTGATTTCCTTAGTTCAAAATATGTCGTTTCAGGAAAATTAACTCCAGAACTTAGCTCCTGACCTCAATACTCTATTTCGAGGGTAGTTTATCGGCATCATTAATTTCGATAGCCGAGCAGTGATACGCTACCTTTAATTTGCTTTAGCCGGATTCCTCAATTCAATAAATTGAATCTTTCAAAATCGAATCTTAATCGATAGTAAAGCTAACATAACTTTTGAAAACGGAAAAGGTTGTCATAAAAACCTTTGACATTAAATGGAAACAATAGTACTATAAAAGTAGCTGAGACTCATGTTTTGACTCAAACAATGAATTATAATTTGACTTTTAATGTACCACCAAGTAGGTTAGGAGGAGATGCTCAAATATCTCTCTAAATTGACTCGATACAGGAACAACAAAATTAGGAAAATATCCCTGTAACATATTGTCGTAGGAGATTTTAGCAAACCAATTATCCACTGATATGAAGCAAGTTGCAAAATAATTTAACTCAACAAATTGTTAAAGTTACTACAAGCAACAAATTGACCAATAAAGTAGTTGGATGAAGCAAGTAATAGTGCCTCTGATTTGTTATGAAAAAGCTCCTTGGAGGTAAAACTTGAAGCTGTACAAGAGTAGCTCTAAACCCAAACCAAACAACAGGTTCAAAAGCGGTTAATACGTATTAAATGGGTAATAGAGATAGTATTAATGCATTCTAAATAATTGAATTAATTAACAGCCTCTTTAAATATTTTTCAGTAATTTCGAATGACTGATACACCAAGACACTCAAGGATTAAGAAATATCATGCAGTAGCTCAAGACTTTAGAGGAATACAAGATAAAATGTACTCAAATGCTATATATTTTCGGAAAACTGACATCTTTTAGATAGTATTTTGAGGAGCAAGCCTATAAAGATATGGCTTTCCGTATTGCAGCAGGGGCAAACACCTCAAGACCTCATACTGTTGCTTTTCAAAACCGAATTGTTACAGGTAAAGCAGGGACGAAAAAGTTTTGTAGCCGTAGAAACAGGAAGTGGATGAATCAATCAGCCATCTTAGTTTTCTAAATGTTAATTTATATACAATAGAGACAACAGAATTATTTAAAACCAATTCTATTTCTTGTAGAAATTATCTTTATCCATAGTCTTTGGATGGTGATACAGGTCATCCTGATGATAGCCCTTTTGATAGAATAATTGTAACTGCTGCTCCTTTTGTTCCTAAAGCATTACTTTCTCAATTATAGGTGGAAAGGTTTGTTTATTCCTGTTAGTGCAGGCCACTCAAATAATGAGTGTTTTGATAGAATTTCAGAGAATTTAATAAAAAGAATTCGGTACATTTGAATTTGTTCCTATGTTAAGCATACCTAATGCCCAAAAAAGATAATACGAAAACAGGGTGATAAAATGATTAAAAATTAGTTTTATTTTAACTTTTTACTTTTTATCAATTGTAATAAAAAAAATGTTCAACTTCCACAAGTAGAAAAAGTTGAGGTTGATGACATGCACGATTATTCGGAAGTTTTATTTTTCGATGAAAAAGAAAAACTTGAACTAAATCGGGAATAATTTAGTTAAAAATGGCACATTGGGTTTTTTCATATTGATAAAAGATGTCTTTTTATATGATGTAAGTAAAATATTATTTTACAGGAAAAGAAAGCAAACTTTTAATCCTCATTACAATCCTGACCTCATAATTTTCTCGATTGCTCAAATGAGAAAAAATTAGGATTTATTGATTCATATAATTTAATTTTAAAGAATTCCAAAGAACGATAAATCCTAATGATATAGCATTTGTCGGTAAAATGAAACACGAATTAATAATAAAAAATTAATCTTGAGTCTTAAATATTTCAGAAAACAATTTTATATTCTGATATTTGATTGAAATTTATCTTCAAGATTTATTACTATTTTCTATAAAACTTCAGTTATCATCTTTATTACTTAATAAAGAAATTTTCATCTTGGGGCAGTTAAAATGTTAATTTATTAATTTTTGAAACTAATTTAATAAATATTATAGATGTTTTATTAGTATGCTCATATTATATTTCATATATTTATATAGACTATTGTTAATTGTTGCTATTAATATTTTCAGGTATTCTCTCAATATTTTACTATTTGGAAAATAAATACAATATGCTGGTTTGGCAGTTACGTAGTAGTATTTTAGGACAATTCTATAGGAATGGGTTTTAGCCATTGTGATTGTTTTCCAAACAAGAAGTACGTCGCTTTTTTATTAGCCTTTTAGGATCTACTAATATTTTTGGTGAAAACTTGATTTTAAGAAAATTTCTTTTCAAGTGGAACAAAAATAACTCCCAATATTAAAAAAAATAGTGAAATATTAATTTGTTGTAAAAATGGAAGTGAACGGAACAGGAGCTCCCTATTTTATTGGAAAAGAAATCAATCTTAGGAGTTCATCAAAACCCTCTTGGTGACTATGAATATTGAACTAAACCAATCAGATTGGAAAGTATTTTCTATAAAATAGTCCTTTCTACGATGGGGCTATAATTATACAAGAAGGCTACATAGTTGCAACAAGTGGCCATTTTACCTGCGATTACTCGTACCCTATTCCAAAACAATATGGCTTATTATTACAGAGTTGCCATTTCTATCACTGAAAACAGACGGTTGGCTCTTGTTGTCCAGAAGAAACAGTGGAAAACTTCATACATCAAAATGGTGATTTTGTTACATATACACTGAAGAAGAATTGTTAAAAATATTAGCAAGACCTTCAAATGATAAATGAATTTTTCTTACTATCTTTGAAATATAACTACCCATTACCGATAATTTATTATTAACCAAATGGAGAAAAATTAGAAATTATTTCCTTTGAGAATATATAAATAAAGGAAGTGCAGGTCTTGACTTTGTTAGGCAAGGCTTTATCATCGAAAACAACAATGGCTGAAATGTAGAAATACACACACGCTCTTCACTTTGTATGCTCACACACAAAAGACCCTGCTTATGGAAATATTATATTGTATATTGTATGAAACACGATATAGAAATACTTGATATTCAAGGAAATATTATTCCAACTCTTGAACTAAAAAATAATATCCCTGAAAATATCCTTACTAATTATCAAAATTTATTTAATGTAAATAAAAATTTATTCTTTGTGAAAAAATAAATTCAGTTATTTGATAAAATAGAAAAATTAAACTTTTGTTAGAAGATATACCGGAACGATTAGAGAAAGTAGCTCTTATCGAATGATATGTTAAAAAATACTGAGAATGATTGGGAGCAAGTTTTTTCTTACTCATTCTTAAAACTTGGAGGAAATGTAATGGGGAATATTTTTTAGAAATGGGAAAACAAATCTTTTTCATTATTAGAAAAGAATTACATTTCCTGAATAGTTTAAAGCTTTGTTTTTCAGCAATTGCAATTATTAAAATATGATAACTTGATTTCATACTACTTATCCTTATAAAAAGAATATCAATATTTAGTTCATAAAGTATCAACCGGCATACTACATCGGTACAATCATAAACTAAGACCTGTGAACTTCCCAACTATTCGTATCAATTACTATTTTATATTCTCAGCAAAAACATTATTTTCTAAATGTTTAAAAATCAATCAGTTTAATAACTTTAGAGTTATTATTCCGTTACTACATCAGAATATTATGAACACATTATACATTTGGGGAAAGAATCACAATACATAAAAAAATCAGTTTATTCTTTCCAAAATATTTAGATAAATACTATTATTCCTATTCAGTTTGTTTATTCAAAAGTTTTGGGTAAAAAATATAAAAATGAAATTAAAGAAAATTACAAAATATTGATGCTGAATAAAATAACATTCTTAGAAAATGGAATGAGATAGGTATTACAGCAAATAATGCTCTTGAAAAGCCAAGCTTTATTACAATTATATAAAATATTGTTTGATTTTGAATGTCTAAATTGCAAAAATTGGAGTAAATTTACTCAAAAATAATCACTTAATACAATTCATTTAATAAAACTAGAATATTTTTTAGAAAAATTGATTTAATGTAGCCACACGATTGGCAGAACGCTTAGGACTACGAGTGAAATATGTTCGTTTGTTTTATCTACACTGGGTTTTATTTTGTGGAGCTGGGTTTGGATTGTATTTTGCGTTTGCTTTTACTAAAAATAAAGATTTAATACGAAGAAAAGAAATTCAGTGTTTGATTTATAACAAAAAAGAGAAGTTATATTCTTCTCTTTTATTTTATAGTCAAATAGAAACAAAATCAAATAATGTAGGTTGCCCATTATTATACCTTTACTTTTCCTAAATGTTTGTATGCCAACTCAGTAACTTCTCCCACGTGGGGTACGAATTATAAATCCTTGCTGAATAAGGAATGGCCTCATACTTCTGGTCCGGCGCTTTCAGAAATGGCTGTGGCAAGTGTTATCCTATTTTGACCTCCTTTAAATTTATCTGGCCGGTTTTGCAGCATTTCGGGAGTTATCCATTTCATCTAACCTGTGGAGTATCTATGCATTTTGGCAGCCTCTTTAAAACCAAAAAACGAGTTATTTTATATCTATTTTTCCGTTTTTATTTGTGCAAAAATCACGCACACGTCTTAGTGCAAAGCGATTAAGGCCACGAGGTTCCTTCTACTTCTTCCCTCAGCTCAATAGCTGCTTCCCCATAGAAATAGGAACTCCTAAATGCTCCGTAATTACGTTGTACTCATATCTGCCAGAAGTTCTGTGCTGTAATATTGTAATTCACTTTGTATCCTGAACGTACGCATTGAGCGTCAATAACTTGAGCGTGTGGTAGTCTTAAGCAAGTGTAAAGGATTTAAATTTATCTGAACAGTTTTTGCATCAGTCCAGATTCTATCATTATATCTATTTTATAATCTCCATTGCAGAATACAACACTTTCTACGATGGGCCCAGCCTCTATGTATTTTGGTCTATAAAAGAACATCCTGTTCTTCCAAATTAGGTAAGCAAACCCAAGCAACTTCCTGGCTTATCCAACACCGGGACCAGATGTTATCTTATACCACACCCAATCTATTTATAAAATATGCGCCAATGTTGTCTTCCTAAACTCATGGACTGTGAATAATGTATGGTCAAGGGCTTCTCCCTGAAGATTGGCTGCTTTTACAAATATTTTAAGATTTTCTAAAATTGTTTCTTGGCCCCAGGAATCGTCAAATGATAAAGCAATGTAATGCCTTTTCAATATCCATTTCTCAGTAGAAGATGATCTTATTAGGGCTTAAATTCTCATTCACATTCTAAATTCGTGCAAATATAAGCATTTTATTATATTTCCACAAGTATCTATTTCTTTTATTTTAAAAAATATTTTTTCAAAGATTGATTTTTTACTAATAAAAAAACTAATTTGGTAACTTTATTTTTCTATTGAAGAATATTATTTTCATTAGCTTATAATAATTTTTTACATTTTTTAGTTATTCATTATACTCCTAATTCTACTCCTATTTTTGTTAAAGAAATATATACATATCATATCGAGTATAGAAATTTTATTTTATTTCCTTGAAATATATTTTATTAAAAAGTTTATTTTTACTTTGAAAATAAAATAATTCAACCTATTGATGAAGGGTGTAAAACAAGAAAATAAAAATACAATACAAAAATATAAATTACAAAAAAAAATAACAATATACAAAAAAATCATCCCTTATTAGAAAATCACCTTAACAGATGAAAAAATTATAAATGATAGCTAAAACCTTCTTCGGCTTTAAGATATTTTAGCAAACGAACTTTGTAACTTAGGCGCTATGAAAGCAGAAAAAGGCGTAAGAAGTGTGTTTCTGAAGGAGATAAGGCTTTATGTACAAGGCTAATATATATGCCTTCGTACATTTTTAAAAAAAATTCTGGAACCTATTTATTCTTTTCTCAGGGTACGAAATGAAAAAATGATTACTATCAAAAGATATATAACTACGATTGACTGAAATTTATCAGCAAAACACCTCGCTATTGAGGTAACTCGCTTCAGAAACATTCTCTCACAGCAAGTATATATCAAAAGCAAAAAGACGCTATTGTAGATAAGTTCGTAGTCACTTGAAGGAAAACGTCCGAATATTGACACGCTTCACCCAGATATTCAATTACACATACATATAACAAAAGATAATGAAGCATCATTTCTCTTGATTCCCCAGGAGCTTCTTTACATCATAGAGGTTATCGTACTGTTACGAATATTGCACCTATCAATGAAGTACTGCTGCGTGAATATTATTACTTTCTGGCTGGCAAGGCAAAGCAATTTCTTGGACTCCTATGTGGTAGCGGTACATTTTAATTGAGGCAGGAATGATTGTTTGTATATACCTGCAAAATTACAGAAAAGAATTTGTACTTGGAAAATGAATGATTACGATGTAGATTTATTCGAAACTATTTTCGATAGTTGCGTAAATTGTGTAAAATAAAAATTTTATTGCGCATAACAGGGTATGACAAAGCTCCGCTGCTGCCGTGCAAAGCAAAAGAGAATGTAAAGAATGCTAATCTTTCTGAATTTACTCAGATTTGTCATGAAAATTTCTTCTTACAGAAGATGGACAGCAACTACATATGACATTCAAATCCCTCCTTACGGAGAACGTTTTGAATATCGAAATGGAATCTTTTTACAAATCTATAGGTGATACTCTTAAGAAAAACTATTCCAATACAGAGGCTTGGTTAATCACCTCGAATATGGAAGCTATAAAACATATTGGACTTCGACCATCTAGGAAAATAAAATTATTCAATGGAAAATTAGAAAGTCGTTTATTAAATTATTCCATATATGAAGGAACGAAAAAGACACATAAACTAAATGAAAACTCAAAATAATTTCTAATAAATAAATACAGCATTTCATTATTCTTAAAGAAACTAAGATAATACATATATACGCTATATATAATTTATCTTAGTCTTTATAAAACAATCTATAAATATAAAAATGAATACAATCATTTCATTTCTATAGAAATATAATGAAAAGATTTTTGTACAATCATTTTATTTCAATGAAATATAATTAATGTAACCCTACGAAATCTTATTTCAATGAAATGAAATAACATTAATACTACGGAGATTTTTATTTCAACGAAATAGAATGAATGCAAAACCTATGGAAATCTTATTTCAGCGAAATAAAACAAACGTAACCCTACTGAGATTTTTATTTCACTAATATAAAAATAAAAACAAATTGATAACTCATTATATATATAAAAATTAACAAATCATGAAATATTTTCTCTTAACTAATTAATTTTTATTAACTCAAATCACTTTCATTTCTTTTAAAAATTACATTGTAGTTAAAAATAATGTTTATTTTTGCTCTGAAAAACTAACAATTATAATCTTTTTAAGAAAATGACTATCCAATTATCGAAAATTACTACCAAAGACTTAGCTACTTTGGCTATGCGCATTATTAAATCTTTCACGAGAAGGAAAATATGTCTTAAAATTGGAAATCGCCTTTTACGTAATGTTTTTGGAAGATGTATATAAAGAATATGACTTGGTATATATCACATATAGCGGTAAAGGAG
>BNJS01000400.1_pt1 | contig 63718 bp, 73 predicted proteins | sample 8540461 | NCBI WGS metagenome assembly BNJS01 (sample SAMD00202454, study PRJDB9452) | human saliva metagenome | isolation source: human saliva | place: Japan
CCGCTGTACCCCTGACGAATGTCACGGGTGCGCCGAAAAACCGCCGTTATGCTACTGGTACCGTCAGTATCCTGCAGCAGATAGGGCACCTTATGAGTACAGACACCGCGCCCGCACTCACCATCAATAACCTCACCAAAACCTTCGGTGCCACCACGGCCAATAGCAATATTAGTGTGCGCCTTGACCCCGGCGAGGTCACGGCCCTCATAGGGCACAACGGCGCCGGTAAAACAACTTTTCTCAACCAAATCGTGGGCCTGACCAAGCCGGATGCGGGCAGCATCAGCTACGGCGGCACGGACCTGATAGCGCATCCGACACAGGCTCGGCAGATATGCGCGATCATGCCGCAGGTAACGTCGTCCCTGGAGGGGGTGACCCCGCGCCAGGCGATAGCGACGGCGGTTCGTATTCGCGGGTTGAAGCCGAAGCAGGCGAAGCGGGCGGTTCAGGAAACCTCGATACTCTCGATTTAGGGGATTGGGCGGGCAGGCCGGGGCATAAGCTTTCGGGCGGGATTAAGCGCCTCACCTCATTCGGTATGGCGGTTACCGCACCCGCCCCCATCTACCTCTTTGACGAGCCCACGAACGATGTTGATCCGGTGCGCCGTGAACTGCTGTGGAGGATGCTGCGGATGCGCGCCGAGCAGGGTGCCACGGTGCTGATCGTGACTCATAACCTCCTGGAGGTGGAGCGTCACGCCGATAGGTACCTGCTGTTTAATCCAAGGGGCTGCTAGTTCGTGATGAACCGACAAGCGCGCTGGGTTTGGAGGAAGCAAAAAGTACGCTCTCCATCACGGCTACCCCGGAGTTCCTTCAAGAACTTAGCAGCGTGCTAGATGTAAAAAAATATCCCCTTCACCAGGGAATATATCAGATACGGAATATATTGAGAAGCGTGCAGAGGGCGATTTCACTATCCCCCAGGAGTTTACCGTCACCCTGAGTACCGACGAGCTTGAGCTGGCCTTACCCCATGTACTTTCCGGAATCCGTGCGGGATGCGTCGAAAGCTATCGCATAGGCTCGGCGTCTTTGGCCGATAACTATGAGGAGATGATTAACCATGACTAGCACCCTCGTGCCCTCACGAATTTCGACGGTACGCGCCACGGTCGAGCTGATCCGCTGGTCGCTGATTCGTAACGCCATCAACGCGCCGTTTTTTGCGGTGGTGCAGGTCCTTTCAGCCTTTGCACTTCTTTACGGCATCTCGGTCTTCATGCCGCATCTTGACCGGAATTCTGCAGAATATCTGGCATCCGGCACGGTAACGGTGACCCTCATTTCTATGGGGTGTGTAATAGCTCCCCAGATTATCGTTACCACTAAGACGAACGGCATGTTCGACTATCAGCGGTCCCTTCCGGTCCCGCGCCTGGCGATTCTGGCGGCTGACATACTCGTTTGGGCGGTCCTCGCGATTCCCGGCATTATTGCGGGCGGTGTAGCCGCGAAACTCAAATTTGGTTTTGACGTGAACCTGAGTATCGGCGCTATTGCCGTTGTGTTCGCGCTTCAAGTTGTTATGGCGGTATTAGGGTTTATGCTTGCGTACTGGATTCCGGCGTCACTTCTGACGATCGTGACACAGACGATTGTCTTCATGGTTATGCTGTTTGCGCCGATTAACTACCCGCCCGAGCGGCTGCCCGAGTGGTACGCGCATGTTCATCAGTTCCTGCCGTTCGCGCCTGCGGCAAACCTTGTGAGGGCCACCCTCTTCAACATCGGCCCGATACAGATCCTGGACGTAATAGTCGTCGGTTTCTGGGGGCTTCTGGGATGCGCATCCGCGCTGTGGGCGCTGGCCCGCAGGGACTAGCAGTGGTGGTGTGGCCGCTCTTCACACACAGGGTCTACTGAAGGTATAGGTACTATTTCTGCGGCAAAAACAACATTAATCTATGAGGGTTATTCATTCGGGTGGTTTTGTATCCAGAAAAACAGTGCCCGCACCACCGAGAACACTCTCCGGTACGAGGTGAGGGGTCTGCGGAAGGTACTAGAGAGTACCCGCCAACACTTGAAGTGTGCGATCACGCGTTCGATGACGACCCGGTGGTGATTGATGTGCCGGTTCAGGTGTTTCTCGTCGTCGGTGAGTTCTCCGCCGGGTAGTTTCTTCACCGGGGTGATCAGGTCTAGTCCTTGGTAGCCCTTATCGGCCAGAGTATCGTGCGGGTCTAAGAATCTGTCCAATCCGTGCCACCGGTACGCAAACGTGTCGTGGTGTGCCCCGGGTACGGGGTAGGTGATCACCAAGGGTACACCATCTAGAGTGCAGATAATCTGGTGGTTGAATCCAGCACAGTGGTGTTTACCGCTGTATAGGCGCATTCCTGGACCATGCCACTTGTAGGTGGGCACGAGGGTGCCGTCGACGATCACGGTCCCAGAACTCTGCAGCAGGGTTTCAGGTATGGGCGGTACTGCTGGGGCTAAGACGTGTAGCAGTGCTGTTTCTATCTTGTTCAGGATGCGGCTGATCGTTGGTTGAGAAACTCCGAAGTCTTCGGCTAAGAACTCTTCGGTCTGGTTCTGGCGTAGATACAGCAGGGTGGCTTTCAGCCCCTGGGTGAGGGTGAGTTTATGAGGTTTAGTGTTCGGAGTATTCCAGGTGAGGGTGTTGGTCAGGAGTGCTAGGAGGGTCGTGAATTGTGCTGGTCTCAGGCCGGTGGTACGGTGAGAAGGCAACGGTTCCTACCTGTGCGTGTATGGTTGGTGGTTGGTTTTGGTATTTCACCATCATACGTGGACAAGAGGTGAGGGGTCGTTGTTTTTCTGTGTGGTGAAGAGTGGTTAGGCGGTTGGGGTGTCACGCCCCTAATGAATAACCCTCTTTGTCCAAAAACTTTTGAGCTTGAAAATAATGCTCCGAAGTTGACCAGATTAGTCCATTTATCTCAAAAGGGTAGGGAGCGAAATTCGACAGATAGCCATAAGCATCATTTACCCGATAAAATTTAATTTCAGTCATTTTCTTCTCCATCTAAGCCAAAATCAGCCAATGTTTTGCCTTTTTCAGTCAAGATTTTCTGAACAAAAGGTTCATCCACCTCTAAAAGCAACTTAAGAGCGTCATGAATGCGCCAATAGTTCCTCTCTTTATCGTCAATAATAGCTGTCAAAAAGTCCTCTAAAACTGGGATATATTCTGTATAAACTTCTTTATGAATATCTAAATCTTTTTTTATTAAAAAACCAATTTGCGCAATACTATAAGATGAATGTACTGCTTGCTTAATGATTGAAATAATCGTAGGATATATCCTTTTACGAGCTTCTTGTTCTTTATGTAAATCAGTTTGACTCGCCCAATAGCCAATTAACGCATCTAAAATATGTTTGTTGGTGTCATCATAAGGATGTAGATGATGAGGGATAAATCCCTTCGTTTCTCCTTTCTCAAACAAGTCTATCAAAGTATTCAGACCGTCTTCCACCCCCCAATTTGTCAATAGCAATGCAGCATCAAAACGCACTGCCAAATCATCTGAATGGAGTAAATCTCGTAATTTATCAACTCTTTCTTTAGAAACATCTTCTAAATCCAGATCCTGCGGAATATCCGTATAATCAACATTCTCTGGAATGTCGTAAAGTAAATGATGAATTTCTTGTTCGTTCATTAGTTTATCCTTCTATTCGATAAAATGAAAATACTCTGGTGGAATGGCACCCTTGATTAAGACTTCCCCGTCTCTCTGGGCATTCGCTACATCCCCCTTAGCTCTTTCAATTTTTTCTTTTAATTTTTTAGAACTTATTGCTATTACACTATTCATCAAAAATCAACTTTACCCGTTCTAAATATTTGGGGTCTTCCTCAATCGAAAAATCACCTGCTGTAAGCATGGTATTTACTTTATCCATGTCCTTTTTTATATCATCAGATAAAGACAGTTTCTCCACTTTTTTCAGCAAATACTCTAAATAATCTGGAAACAAGCCATTATCTAAACCAATCAAAGACAAAGCTATGGTAGCACCGGCAAAGTTAGTTTCGCTTTTTTTCATAAATACGGCGCAATCTTCAAGAGCGGCAGCAAGTGCTTGACTTGTTGTAAAACCTTCTTCTGTAAAATCTTGAAAACTTTCTATAGTCATTTCTTTTGTTTCTTTATAATCCGTCATTTAAAAACCTCATTTCCATAATACATCAACTTAGATGTTAGGAAACATCCTTTTGAATTCTTCAATAATATTACTACAGCTATCACAGGGAGGAAGTTCCGTAAAGAGAGTTATTTTCCCTTTAATTTGAGGGTCTGTAATTTGTGAAGCTATATCTTCTAATATCTTAGCTTCTGTATCATTGAATCTAGGGAACTTATCTTCAACATATGTTGTGAATATTTTATCCTCTTTGCTCATTGAGAAGTCAGCAACATCCGCCCCTTTACTTGTATTGGAATGAATCCTACTATGAGCCACAAATTCTGACTTCAGCTATTATACGACTTTACACAAAGAAAAGCCCTTAGAAACTTCTGTTCTGAGGACTTTGTCTTCAATCTGCAAGATACAATCTTTTTCATCTTGTACTTGCACTAATTTTTCTCTCAATTCTTCTACTGAGAGAGAGCTTATCTCACCGTACCATGAACCTGTTAGTAATATATTTTTAACCATTAAAACTTTACCCAAAATCATCGGTTTTCTGTGAATATCTTTTCTAAACCTTCAAAAATGACATCCCGCAAAACTTCGTTATAACTGTCATACTGACGCATGGCTTGAATTTTGTCAAAAGCGATTTTAATCGTGCCGTCCACCAAAATCGTAAGCCCAGCAATTTCCTCATCTGACCCCTCTTTCCCGAAAGTGTCATTTAAAATAATCAATCGTCTATTTTCTTCCATTTCCCAAATATAATACGATATATAGCCTACTTTTATAAAGTTACACGGACATGCTCTCCGTCAACTCCGTCTAGAAATATCGTCAGTAAATCTGGATGTTGTTTTTTCAACTTAAATTTCTGCACTTTACTAAGTTCAGGCAAATAACCAAGCTCTCCGTCAGGAAATTTGTTCTCACATAAATCTTTATATAAAGACGTCACAAAGTCTTGCCAAACTGGCGAGGAATATTCTCCGAACCCCTCGAAAAGGAAACGGTAGCCGTCCGCTCTATCAAATGCCAGTAGCGCTACAGCGTTAGTACAAGCAGGATTATCAAGTACCGCTTGCGGAAGGTCAAAGCCATTGTCCCAGTTATAATTGTCTAGCAAGATGAACAGTTGTTCGGAGCTATTTATACTTTGAACTTGTTCTAGTGCTCTTGTTATGTCTTCAGAGAATAGAATATTTGTTAAAAATTTCATGTTATTAGTCATAAAATCATCCTTCAATAATTAGTCTAAATTTTTCATAAATCTTTCCCAAAGTTCGGTGGTTGCGCCAAATTTAGGATATAAAGGCAGACCCTTATCTTGCAGTATGCCTAATTTTCTTTGTAACTCTTTAACCTCTTTTTGCAACATTGCAGGAGATTGATTTACATCAATATTATCTAACTGTGCACGAACAAATTCATTATACGTGGAGTGATAACCTCTATGTCTTGATAATGGACTAACACTTGTAGTATCTACCGAATCTGGCACAGGCAAAAATTTCCCATTACTTGCATCATCCAAATCCATACCCATTTTTTGTATAACAGGGTGATCAGCCATATCTGCCGGAATGATGTGTTGGGCTTGATAACCAGTCCATTTTTGCCCCCTACTAAACCCCCATATCTTCCATCATATTTTTACCTAGTACAGAGTGAGCAAGTATGAGATAAAAGCAAATCATGCCTCTCCCAATCTCCCTCAACATTTACTCTTCCCAAAAATAATAAAATTAGTATAGCATAAGATGAAAAGATATCAAGGTAAGCTAGAAAAATTTATAATTCTGATTGCTGGTATTAGAAAAAAGAGGGCGAGCGTCCTCTTTCTATTTTCCGCATTCAGCCACTAAATCATATGGGAAGTAATTTACTCCCTTAAAATCTTCAGGGTTCAAACCCATGATTTTGCAGATTGCGCCTGCTTCAAAAGACCAGTAGCCAACATAGTTATCAATATTACGCTTATGTCCAACCATTTCCTCGCTGACCTTGATACCACTCTTTTTCCAAATAGTACTTTAATAAGTCAGTTGCTTCAGCTAAATTTTCTGCTTGAGTTATTTTTTGTGTAAAAACATAGGGACGTGGAAACATAAAATCATCGCGAATTTTCCAATCAGGATGACGATAATGAATAAGATAATCAATCAAATAATCAACTGGGTCATCTTTTTTCACTAAGTCAACTAACTTGTCAAAGACTTCTGTTTCAATGTCCAACATAATTCCAATAGACAAAGCCCAGAGCATATGAACATAACCGCTATTACTATACCAAATTGGTACCAAACTATCCACCAATTTAATATATTCTTCCTTAACAGCTTCAAGTGGATAACCCACTGAATAGGTTGCTATTAGTATTTCTTCTTGATAGCCAGCAATGATTTTTATGCGAACTTTTTATAACTTGAATATTTGGACGTGAAAATTTCTGAACACCTTTAGCCTCTAACTTATTTAGTTCTTCAATGTCCTCATACTCTTCTTTTATAAATTGTTTGTAGTTCTCAATTAAATAATTATATTTATCTTCAGTATTCAGTCTATCTCTTAATTTCATTTGTTTATCACCTATTCATCAGTATAGCAAAAAAGAGGACGATTGTCCTCTTTTTTATGAATATAAATTAACCATCAAACCCTATCGTTATCCACTCATCAACAATAGCCCAAAAGTCTAAATGATAACGAGCAGGAGCAGAAGAATCCCATAAAACTGCTTCAGAAAGAGGATTGCCCTCTGATAAATCCAAAACAACATATCTTCCCATACCATTCGTAAAGAATGAATAACTAGAAGATAAATCAATAGGAACAGGAGCACCATCTTCCAAAATCCCCCACTCTTCATCTGCCAATCTCATGATAGACTGTGTAGCTTCAAGTCCCATACTACGACTTGGATAATAGTAAAAGCCATCGTGTAGTTCAAAATAAAATTTCTTTAAACTTTCAGGTAGCTGCGAAACGAAAGACTGCCCTATAGAATTTAAAGCCGCTTTTGTTTTATTAGGATTTCCTCCAGCGTAATACATGACTTTGTGTCTTCTACCAACTACTGTATAAAGCAAATAAAAATCTTGACCGATTTTCATAACTTCAACGTCATATAAATATTCAGACAGATAAGAAGTTGTATTTATAAGGTATTTCCCTACTTTTTGCTGCCAATATTGTAAAACTTGTTTCACGCGTTCTTGACGTTCTGATATGGCTAGAATATCTTGCCATAATTTAGGAAGTTCTTGAACATTACTATCAACACCTGTCAAAATTTCAACTTGGTGTTCATTTAATGTATATTTGTTTAAAAAATCTATTTTATCTATCATCTACTCCACCCCGCTGATACCAGTATAGCAAAAAAGAGGACGATTGCCCTCTTTTGACCTCTATTTTACTTCTGCGACTTCTAAAAAGACTTGTTTGAAATCCTCATAAATCGTAAAAGCTGTTTTTTTAAAAATATCTTCCAATTCGTCGTAGTCACTGAAATTGGGCATTTTGATACGATAGTCTGGATCAATCATCAATCTGGAATAAATTCCCCACGGCATGCCTGCAATTGATTTTTCTTTATCTTTAACAGCCCAAATGAGCTCTACTGTTCCATTATAAAGTACAATATGCAGACCGAACCGATAATCTTCTATCTTTTCATAAAATTTAAAAAATTTCTCTTTGGGGTCAAAACCGGGAATATAGCCAGCCTCTGAAATCATATCCATAACTAACTCACCGTCAAGATATTTTAACGGTGTTTTATTTCTTAATTTCTCCGGACTATATTCTTTTGATAAGGCCTCATAGCGGTTGATGAAGTCAATATCAAGCAGAACTTGTTTAACAATCAAGTTTAGCTCCATGATTATTTATCATCTCCAAACAACTGTACATAATAGGTATGAACAGATTCGTCTGTCAAATCAACTTCTTTCTCCTGCAAAGCAGTCGTAGCCGCCACTGACAAATCTGAAAACAGAGAAAGATTTCCTTGTACTGAGTAAAAAACTCTGTTAAGGTCGCTTCATCCACCGCTTCAATCGTCTCGGGTAGATACTTTTCGCCACTTTCGTCGTAGCTTAATTTACAGATATAAGCCACAAAGTCTGCTATGCAGACCCAGACTGACGGAGCACTTTCTTTGTCAAGGTCAAAATAAGTAAGAATATCTTCCTCGTTTATATTTTCCAAGCGGTCATATAAAGCGTCAGGAGACACCGTTTCTTTATCCAAAAGAAAATCTTGCGTCATCTCAAGCGTCTTTTTGACAAAAACAATATCTTCCTTTTTCTTCAAATATGACGGTAAACACTCCGTCAAGATTTGCATGAAGTTTGCTAATTTATAATTTTCCATTTTTCACCTCAATCAACATATTTCCCGTTTTGAACAGTAAAGTTTGATCTTCCTGTCACTCGGACACCTTCAACTTGATTGGAAGATACTTTTATCTTTAAATTTGGGTATCTTTCACTTAGTTGTTTTATTACTCCAGATGCCTTATCGGGATTACCTAAACCACTTAAACAAGTAGGACATACTCCACTTGGATTTGATTGATACAAGTGTAAGACTCCCTTAACTTCTTCGTTTGATAAACCTGCTTTTTCCACAGCTTCAACGAACTCATTTGCCACATCTGCCTCGGCATGACGAGTCGCAGACGCAATTTTACCAGAACTTTTAATCGCTCTATCTGGTTTTAACACATCTAAATCATCTAGACCAGCTTCTTTTCTAACTCTTGGAGAGCCTCCTTTAAATACTATGTCTTCTAGACCTTCTATATCTGTTTTTGCAACAGCAAGTGTGTCAGTTTCTGGAACTCCCCAATCCTCTCGTAAACGCGAAATTTCATCTGGGCCCCAATTTGTATCTTCCTCCTCAACCTTCCCAGCCTTAGTGGCTTCGGTATCCACCTCTTCTGGCTTCTGCACTTTCTTGCCAGCGTCAGGGGTGACTTCGGGTTGTCCCGCTTTGGGGAGGTCGGGTTCTTGCGCCTTGACTTTCGGAACGGCGCTGGCACTAGCTGCCGCTGCGTCAATGTCTGGTTTGACCTTGGTTTCCATTTCTGGCTTAACCTTGGTCGGATTGACTTCGGCTGGGCGAGTCACTTCAATGTCGGGCTTCTTGGTCACATCCACTTCTTTTGGACGACTGTTTGGTGACGCCACCTCGCTCGGCTTGAGTTGTTAATCTCGGATTGGATTGTCAATGTACTTGTTTAAAATTTCCATTTTGTTCCCCTACACTTTCCAGTATAACAAAAAAGAGGACTAACGTCCTCTTAAATAAAACTATGACTCCCTGATTTCAGCCAATCCACGAACAATAGCATCTTGAATTAAGTCTAAGGTTGAATTATATCCTTTTGTTTCCTTAAGAATATCTGTCACGTCTTTGACAACACCGTCAACAATGAGAGTAATGCCCTCTACTGTTTCTCCGCTATCGCCCTTTTCAAATTGTTCTGTCATCATTGTCATTTTCATTGATTTATCGGACATTCTTTTCCCCTTTCTTTCTATTTCTAGTCATAAAAAGATTATTTATCCTCAATAATAGAAATATACTCACTAGGAATTGGCTCAGAAAGCCATATATCTTCATTCCCAATATAAAATTTTACACCATTTTCCCAAGCAGACTGGGCAGCAACTTCTAAAATGATAGCTCTGTCATCTCTTCTCAAAGCTACCTGCTTTGCTGTACTCACATCAGAAGACAAATGAACATACTGCCTTTCTTTTGGAATTAGCCCAGTTTGTAAAATCTGATTTAAAAATCTTTGAACTGTTCCATGGTATAAAACTTTCGGTGGTTTATTGGCTGTTTTAGATAATTTGTCTTTTATTGAATGTCCATAAAAAGCCCTAATCTTTTCACCTTTTATTTCATGACGCTTTTTGTCAGATAGTTCTATCATTGTTTCAAGGTCATCTCTTGTAAGTCCTTTCCATAAAGGAGTTTCTGATAATTTATGTATTAAATCATCAACTGAACACCACCCCTCCGAGTCCAGCTTTATACCATATTTATCTGGATTATGTCTTAATATATAGGATACTTCTCTACTAAGTTTTGTATAATCAAACAAGCCTTTCCACCTCAAAACTATCAGCAATTATTTGAAAGAAACCTGAGCCGTCTAGGTAAAGCATAATGATTAGGAGACCAAAACGCATAGTCCCTTTCATTTGTTTCTTTTAACTCCGCTAATCTTTTAGAATTTTCAATTTTAATGACTGTATCATAAGAACCCTCTGTTATTCCAAATTTTGAGGATGTCCGAGTAAATTCCAAGACTGATTGAAATTTTAGTAGAACTTCACTAAATTGTTCCTCATCATCATAACCTGAAATCCGAATTGCAACCTCCAAACCTGTTATCTGAATTTCAGGCTCTTTTTCTAAATTTGAAGAAAACATAGGTAAAACATATTCTGTTTTGTATGTCATATTTATTATCCTTTTCTGTTACTTGGTCTAACTTCTTTAATACCTTCTGAAGTGAGTTTGTTTCTTTGTAGTTGTCCGTCAAGCAAAGTCTCGTGTAACTTTTCTCCCGTCCTATCAATCGTATGCCAATCACTCCTAGGAATACCTGATTGAGTTAAAGCCTGTGATGTACGAGTATTCAATATCAAAGTATTTCCATCACGATTGATATATTCAACCGGTAAGTCTTTAATATCTATTTTACCCGATTTTATTGCATCAACTAAATCATCAATTGTTTTTATAGGTTCCCCTGCTAATTCAGAATATATTTTCTGTCCTTCTTGACTGAACGAGTGACCATATGTCTTTTGTGCATAATTTGCATCTTCCGACATTCCTATACCAGCCTTAGTTGCTTCGGTATCCACCTCTTCTGGCTTCTGCACCTTCTTGCCGGCATCAGGAGTGACTTCGGGTTGTCCCGCTTTGGGGAGGTCGGGTTCTTGCGCCTTGACTTTCGGAACGGCGCTGGCACTAGCTGCCGCTGCGTCAATGTCTGGTTTGACCTTGGTTTCCATTTCTGGCTTAACCTTGGTCGGATTGACTTCGGCTGGGCGAGTCACTTCAATGTCGGGCTTCTTGGTCACATCCACTTCTTTTGGACGACTGTTTGGTGACGCCACCTCGCTCGGACGAGCTTGGCTGACCTCCGGTTTCACCGTCTTGCCTGTATCAATCTCGCTCGGCTTGCTGTTGGTCTTATCCACCGCTGGACGGCTTGGATTGTCAATCTCGGGTTTCGCCGTTTTAGTGGTATCAATTTCTGGCTTCTTATTTGGACCAGTTATCTCTGGACTGCTTGCACGGTCAATCTCAGGCTTGCTTGTCTTCATCACATCAAGCTCTGGTTTCTTGCTTGGACTTGGTATTTCTTGATGTTGGGGCGTTTGAATCTCTGGTTTTGGCTTCTTGCCTGTACCAAGCGTAGACGGATCCACATCTGTGTCCGCATGGGTCTTCAAACCTGCATTGCCCGCTGGCAGATCCACACCTTTCCCACTACTTGGCAAGTCCACATCAGCTCCACTGCCACCCTTGCCAAATCTTGCTCGAGCTTTATTTCCAAGAGCAGTAACTCCATGACCAATCGCACGCCCTATTCCAAATTGGAGTGCTGCGCCCAAGGGTCATCCTGCATCGCGGTCACCGTATGAGCGATGTCATTGGCATCGTCGGCATAATTGACAGCTTTGCCTACCGTCTGTACCGTCGTCGTTGCGGCTTTCCCTGTCTTGGCAAGCACGCTGGCATAGGTCGCAAAGCCACCGGTCGCTGCCGTCAAGACTGCGTCCACACCTGCCCAGATGCGCTCCCCGTCAGTCAGCCGTTTCCCCGAAATGGTCTCCCCGCTAACCGCCTGATAACCGCTATCTGCCACCAGGTAAGCTGTCCCTGCTCCGATAAGGATAGGAGCGAGTGTGCCTCCGCTCAGGACACTCCCCGCGATAATGGCACCCACTGCTATCAATTTCAACCCACTGCAACCAGCCCTTGTTGTTTGTAGTAGTCACAATGCGAGCTCTACTGGGCAAAACTAGAACGAGAAGCCAAACGGCGTAAAGAGAAAAATCGCCCCACTTATGAGTAAGTGGAGCGTCTTTTTTTATTCTGTTTCCGTTTCTACCTTTTTCGCTTCTTTCTTATCTTTGCCCTTGCGGCGTGCCAAGACATCGGCGTAGTACTTGCGGCTGTTGTTGAGGACAGATAAGGTCTTTTGGTAAATAGCGTCTTCTTTCAACTGAGCTAGAATAGCTACATAGTCGCTTAGTTGTTGGTAAGGAACTGCCAAGTCCTTGCGCAGTTGCTTGGTGTCAAAGCTGACTTTAGCGAGATTTTCTTGTGAGCGGTCAGAGAAGACCTTTTCAAAAGCCGCTTGGCTTTCGGTCAAGTTATTCATAAAGCGCCCAATCCCCAAAGTCTCAATAGCGGATTGGTATTCAGCTTTTCTGAGTTTTTCTAGTAGACTGTTTAACAGCGCGCTTTCTTCTTCATAGGAAACCTTGGTCGCTTTCTTGTACTGGTCGAAAAGCAAGTCTAAAGTCTTATAAGCTGCCTTTTCGTTTTCGCGGCGACTATTGCGATAGGGTTTAATTGCTTCGCGTAGCGCTTGGAAATCTTCATCCCGCAACTGGTCGGCTTCGGTAATCGTGCTGGACTTTTCACTCACCCGAACTTGTCCTAGCGATGCTTGATAAGCAGGCAAATTAGTCTTTAGCTGCCCCAGCAAGTTAGACAAGATTTCTTCTTTCTTGACATCCAAGTTTTCCTTTTCGACATCGTCTAAGAAACGCGCGATAAACTGAGAAAACTCGGCATAGCGTAAACTGCTCGTTTGCAGATTTAATAATGTTTGTTTTGCTGGCATATATCCACCTTTTCTTTTTCATTTTTATCCGATCCCCCTCGGATATGGTCATTACTTTTGAAAAGAGCTTGTCCGACCCTCTGACAGAGTAAACTGGAACAGATTTGCCTCATCTGAGCCTCGGATTGTGCGAATGAGAACAAGGGCAAACAATCTGAGGCTCTGACGGAGTCAATCAGAACTCGGGCACTCTTTCCGAGGGTCAGATTGTCTGAATGAGAACAAATCCACACAATCAGAGGGTTGGTGTGTGCGAATGAGAACACGGACAAACAATCTGAGCCTCTGACGAAGTAAACCAAAACTAGTCGACCCCGTCCGAGGGTCGGACAGAGTGAGCAAGTATGAGATAAAAGCAAATCATGCCTCTCCCAATCTCCCTCAACACTTACTCTTCCCAAAAGTAATAAAATTAGTATAGCATAAGATGAAAAGATGTCAAGGTAAATTGTATTGAATAACAAAAATACCCCAAATGTTATACTTTTCTTGATTAACATTTAGGGTACCAACAAATTATACTCTCTGTTTTAAAAATCTAATCCAATTATAATCCATTCGTCTACCAAAGCCCAAAAGTCAGACTGCCTTTTAGGAAGTTCTCTTGACGACCATAAATAGGTGTTTCCATTTTCGATGTCTAAAACAACGTATTCCCCCATACCGTTACTGAAAAAATTATAAAGCGGGATTAAATCTATGTCTAACTGTTGCAAATATTCCCAGTCATAATCTGCCATAGAGTTCACATTTTTAAGGTTATCAATCCCCATGCTTTTACTTGTATAATCATAAAAACCGTTGTGGATATGAGTATAGAAATCTGCTATTGATTGTTTTATAGTTGGTGCGTTTTCTCCAAACTTTTGTTTCAGCACCTCAACTGTAACGGGTTGCTTCCCTTCATAATAGATTTCTTCTCCTGTTTGGTAAGTCAAAATCGTATACAAAAGCGAATATTCGCCGTCTAACAAATCAAGTCTATATTTTTTAAATAATCGCCTAAATAAGAAATTGTGTTTCGCAAATCAGAAGAAGAATATTCTTTCCACACTGAAAGAATTTTTTCTTTTCTTTCTTCCAAACTATCTGACAAAAGTGCTTCTTTCCAAAAATTTGGAATTGGAGCCTCTACAATTTGGCTTTCATCCGTCACAATTTCTACACTTGAACTAGATAAACTATATTCGTTTAAAAAATCTATTTTATTAGTCACTTCTGTTATCCTCCATTTCCTTCTTAATTAAAAAGTACTTCGATATACACACAACACAGAATATTCTCGACGAGTGGGGGTACCACTGGCTTAGAGGAAACCCAACTGGAAATGATGCTGCACGGGTGAAGGTTAGAGAGCAGATAGGTAAATCTGTGTTCGTGTTAGAAGGTTACCCCATCTCCTCAATACATGGATACCCCGATAAGAACGACCTTCATATACATGCAGCAATGGTGAAGCACAATATTGACTACTTAGTCACCAACGACAAAGCTCTCCTGGATTACTGGGAAACGAGCGAAAATACCGACGAGCCCTTACCCTATGTAACTATCAGCACTGACGACCTTCTGATGGATTTTGTGGAACCGCATCTCGGTAGGTCAACTCAAGAATCCCTCACATTGTCGTCTACAGACCTCGCAGAAATATATTTATTCCAAGAAAGATATTTCATTAAGAAATATGGTGAAGCAGACTTATGCGGGGCACTTGAAAGAGCTGAAGCTCCTCGTTTTGCTGCTTACTTACGGCGTCATATGCTTCCCCGGTTACCATAAGTATTTAATCCTTCACCACGCACTCATATAGTGCACGATTTCGGTTGTTTTGTAAGGATGGGAGCATTACAAAAATGCCAAACCATGCACTATGTTGTGCCGTCATTGCCGCCGCCTGCGCCGTCCCGCTATGCAGCCGTCCGGTTATAGACCCTGTAACCGGTAGAAGCCTTCCACCGCGCGGGTCAGGTACGCCATGTCATGAACGTGGCACATTTCGCGCGCCGAATGCATCGACAGCAGGCCCACGCCCACATCCACGGTACGCATCCCCAACCGGGTGGCGGTGATAGGCCCGATGGTGGAACCGCACGGCATATTATTATTCGACACGAACTCCTGATACGGCACCCGTGCCGCCTTACATGCCGCCGCGAAAATACCGGCGCCCACCGAGTCTGTGGCGTACCGCTGGTTCGCGTTAATCTTCAGCAGCGGACCGGCACCGGGAACCGGCTGCACCACCGGGTCGTGGTGGCCCTGATAGTTCGGGTGCAGCAGGTGCCCCGCATCCGCCGACAGGCACACCGAGGAGGCGACAGAACGGCGGTACTGCTCCGTGTTCTCACCGCGTGCCGCCGACAGCCTCACCAGCACATCTTCCAGGAACGGGCCAGCCGCGCCGCTGCGGGTTTCCGAGCCGACCTCCTCATGGTCGAACCCGGCGAGCATCACGGTGTGGGATGCGTGCTCGTCGGCGTTATCGGCCACATACCGCTCCAGCGCACACAGCCCCGCGTGCACCGACGACAGGTTATCCAGCCGGCCGGAGGCAAAAAACTCGCCGTGCTGCCCAAACCGGCGCCCCGGCTGAGAATCGGCGGTCAGCAGGTCGTAGCCGACCACGGTGGCGGGGTCAACGTCGCCGCCCTCATCGACCGTGTGCCGCCCCAGGTATGCAAGCACGTCGTTCTGCCCCGGGTCAATACCCCAAATCGGGTACAGGTTGAACTGTTTATCAAGAACCAGTTCGTTCCGTTTATGGTCCAGGTGCGGGGCCAGCTGAGGGATGCGCGCCAGCGGCGGCGTGCACACGTACCGGTCACGCAGGGTGCCGCCCTCATGCACCGTCAGCCGCCCCGCCAAACGCAGCTCCCTGTCAAGGTACGAGTTCAGCAGCCCCCCGCCGTAGTTCTCAACACCGATCTGGTGCCAGCCTTTAACCGTGAGCGAAGATTTCGGTTTTAACTTTCAGCGCGGGCGAATCGGTGTGCGCCCAGCACCCGGTAGCCGCTCGCCGCAGACGCCTGACGCCCGCCCGCCCACGCAATAATCGCGCCGTCACGCACCACAAAAATGGCGCCCCGTCGCGGCGGAGTCGGGCCACGTCTCAGACTCGGTCAGTTCGGTAAACCCGGCCCCCTGCAGGCGCCGCGCCACGGTGCGCGCCGCCAGGTAAGAAACCGGCGAGTCCTCAACGAACTGTGCTAGGGTCTTCGATGTTTTTTTCACTGCGTCTACACTCATGGTTTTAAAGCCTACCTTCACGCGAGAGTTTTGGGGTACTAAAAAGCCTCTTCCCACGAGGTAAAAAGCAAGAAATGCTGCTTTACCCCGCGTGAAGAGACTCTGACCGGAAACACCAGATGATGCGTGCGGTGCGCCCGCGTGGGATCTCAACCCGCACCAGCACACCGCACCATGAGCTTTTTTGGGGGGGTTACTTCCCCTGCTGCTTCGGCTGCTCCGGCGACTGGGGTGAATGCCCCTGAGAGGCCTGGGCGGGCGAGAACTGCACGGGCGCGTGGCTCTGCTTCGGATCCTGCACGGTGAACGTGGCAGTGCGCAGGTAGCCGCGGTAGTGCGTGAACCAGCAGATGGCCGCCGTGTAGAGAACCTCGGTGGCGAGCACCATCGCGAAATCGGTGGGGGTGCCGCTGCTCTGCATCTGAAGCGGGTCCGTGTTCGCGAACATACCCATCGCCATCGTTGTTATATTATTCATCACATGCATCCCGATAGCTGCCTCTAAGCCGCCCGTGTACCAGCAGAGGAACCCCGCGAGCACCGCCATAACCACTATTGAGGCTTGCCCCCACAGGTCGTAGCCGTGGGCAAGCATGAAGAAGGGAGCTGGGAGCAGAATCGCCCACGCCGGGTTCTTGAGCCACCGGCCGATGGTCTGCATCAGGTAGCCGCGGAATACCAGTTCCTCCGCGTAGCACTGCAATGGCACCAGAACAAGAAGCAACACCATGTTCAGCCAGAAGGCAACCTCGTGCGGTTGCTTGTGGTGGAAACCGATGGATGAGAAGCCGTCCAGCATCAGCGTCAGCAGGGAAAGCAGCCCATAACAGAAGGCACCAACCACCAGCGCCGTCAGCAGAAGCGACCAGCGAACCCGGCGCTGCACCGAGTGCACCAGGCCCCATGGACGGGGACCGAAAATCAGGCGTGCGACACGTATGGCGGGGAACATAAGAGCAACTGAACCGAATACGAAGAACATAGCCAGCGGATCATTCAGTACATCGTCCCTTATGTAGGTTCCAAAGTCAGTTGTTTTATCCGCACGGATGATCAGTGGGATGCTCATCATCACCACGGTAAACAGAGTAATCAGAACCACGTAGACTACCAGAGCCACCAGGCCCTCCAGCAGGGGCGTGAACCAGCGGGAACGGCCGTCGGCAAAGGCCAACCGGTGGTACGGCAGGGTACGCTCAACAGAGGCCGACATATCGGAGGTGAGGCTGGGGTCGAGGTTATATACGGGCACCGCATACGAGCCGTGCGCCGGTGGGTTCTCGGGGTTCTTGGAGACCTGCTTAATAGCGTCCGTTAGCGGCGGCAGGGCAAGTAGCTGCGACACCGGCCGAGGATCATCCCCGGGGCTGACGGGGGCCGCCTGGAGGGAGCCCTGCTCACTGCCCGAATCCGAGGTGGTGCTCTCGGCGCGTTGAGCAGCGGTGTTGGAGCTGCTCCAGGGCACATCAGTAACCCCTGAGGTGGTCTCAGGGGCTGGGGAAGTAGCGGATGATTTAGGTGATTTTTGCCTCGTATCCTGCGGCCTCTGTTGGTTTGTGCCTGCGTGGTGGTTGTGCTCGGGGTGCCGTTTGGGCTCCGACGAATTAGTGCTCATAATCTATGCCGCTCCTGCAACTTTTCGATGCTCACGCAACGTTGCGCCGTGGGGTTGTCTAAGTGACTGTTACAGGGTATTTTAGCGGTAAATATGACATAATTCTATGGTTACCGTATTTCTCTTGTTTAGATTGTGCGCGCCATCGCTTCCGGGTATGGGGGTGGCGCGGGCAGAAGGAAGGCTTCTCATGGCACTGATTTTTAATCCGCCGCCGAATTGGCCCAAACCCCCCAAAGGCTGGAAACCCACCCCCACTTGGCGCCCCGACCCCGCGTGGGGGCCCGGTCCCGGCCGGGTGGCAGCTGTGGATTGAGGAGCCCACCGATTCCGCCGATTTCAACGATGAAGGCACGGCGTATGAGGAGCCCATGGATGAGCTTCCGGCACACGTTGGCGACGACTACACTCTAGCGGGTGACGACTCGGTTGTTGCCCCCACCCCACAGGAACACGCGCAGCATAGTCCCGCAGCCCCCGCCACCGGCAGTTTTCCTATACAGGAGCAGGCGGGCACAGAGCGAACCGTCGATACCGCTGTATCTCATAACGCACCCTGCACATTCCGCCCTCGAACACGACACGGTGACCGCGGAGAACAGTAACGGTACTGAACAGGGGCAAGAGCAGAAGCCGCGCACCACCTCTTTTGACCCGCTTAATGATGACTTCAGGATGGCGCAGGCCACCTCGCACCCCTCCCGTGCGGCTCATGCCGCACACTACGAGGCTGAGCGTGCCCGCCTGCAGCCAAACGGCCCGGCAAACACCACCGAGCCGCAGCCTGGCGGACACCCGCAGGTAGTGGAAGGGCAGTCAAACGGTTTTAACGGTGGGCAGGCTGTGGCGGGTATGCCCGAGAACATGCCCCAGCCGACTTCCCGCCGGGCCGCCCGCGAGCAGTTCATGGCTCAGCAGGCGGCGCAGGAGGCCGCCGAGCGTGAAGCTGCCGAGCGCGCAGCCGCCCAGCAGGCTGAGCAGAACACAGCTGATGCCAAGGACGAGCAGGCTAGCGCCGCTTCGGCAGCGCACACCCAGCCAGCTAGTGAGTCCACGAGCGGGCCGCAGGTGGCCGAGATCGCCGAGGACACGCCCCGGCACGCCCAGCCTGTTAGCGGCGAGCCTACCCTGCCGGAGCCCGCAGATTTCAGCGTGAGAGCACTGCCGACTCCCCCGCCGCAGATGAGCTGGCGGAGTCGCAGGTAACCGCTGACGTTGACGCGCACCGGGAAGCTGACACTCCCCCCAGCATCCCCGTTGGTGATGCAATAAAGAGCGAACTGCAGAAGGATGAGCCCGCTCAGGCTACTCCCGCAGCGGGTGCGGGCGAGCAGGAGGGCACCCATGCCGGTTCGCCCGAGCCGGTCGCCGCTGCCCCTGCACCACTCCCCGAGACCGAGGAAAACCAAACGGATACGGTTGATTCTGGTGATTCCCGGGCTGCGCGGCGTGCTGCACGGGACGAAGAGTACGCGCAAGCCTCCACCGAAAAGGGTGCCGCTGAGCAGGTTTCCGCTGAACACATTTCTTCTGAGCAAACCTCCCCCAAGCAAGACACCCCCGCCGCCGAGACCCGCACCGGTGCCACCACAGCCGAAGAGCTGGAGCAGCCCGAACCCGTGAAGAACGCTCTGCGCCGGTTCGCGCAGGTGCGTGAGGCGCAGGAGATGAGTGCATCAAACGAGGGTGCACCCGGTGAGCACATCAGTATTGAGGTGAACGAAAACCTCGACACCCAGGGGCTCATTAAGATTCAGCCGAAGAAGAAACAGCCCAAAGACTACGCGAAGCCCGCACAGAACACCCAGGGTGCCGCTGAGAACACCGCGCTGGCAGCTGAGGAAGCCGGCGGTGCGGCACAGCACACCGCAAAACACGCCGCCACGAGCCCCGCCGATGAGGTTCAGAAAGAGCAGGCAGACACGGGCGAGCGGCAGCAGCGGCAGGGGCCCACCCTCAGCGGTGCGGGCGCCGACGATATTATGCCTCTGCCCACCCCGCCTGAGGGTATTGCGGCGCAGGAGCAGAAGTCGGATGCGGCAACCCGCACCTCCGCCGATGACATTATGGGCGGTGACGAGCCTCCCAAGCGCCGCCGCAGGGCAGCCGAGGCGGCTGAGGACGATAACGCCCAACCGTTCGTGTATGAGGGTGAGCGGATGCTCGGCGCGAGCGTTGAGGCACCGGACATTACCACCGCCTCATCGGTGGATACCGCAGCGAATATTCCCGCAGACGCGGCAACTATTGCGCTTTCCCCCTCGACGATGATGAGCCGTTCGAGCCGAAGGAAACACCCTCGGTCCAGGATGCTGAAAGTACCGCGTCTGAGGATGAGGATGCGCTGCCTTCGCCGGTGAACTCGCCCCTGATTGAGTTCCACGACACCTCCGCCGCGGCCCAGCACACCGCCCAGGATGATGAGGCCCGCACCGAGGGTGAGGAGCCCTCCACCGAGCAGCCGTCCCAGGTAAAGCCGCGGCACGCCGCGAAAGATACCGCAGAAGAGGCTGAGGATGCGCCCCGCGAGTCCCGCCGCGCTGAGGAATACAGCGTTAAAGACCACAGCGTTGAGGCACGCGGTACCGAAAACACCGGCACCGAAACCGATGGCGCCCAAGATTATGTTGTCCAGGAGTATAGTGTCGAGGCTCGTGACGCTAAAACTCACGATGCTGGGAAACACCAGCAGGAGGCCGTGTCTCACACCCCCGAACCCGAACCGGGACCCAGCAGGAGCCTTACGGGCTAACGGATACTGCGCAGCAGACATCAGGCGCGGATGAGGCCGCTAAACCGGCCTCTATTCTGCCCGCAGCGACCTTCCCCGAGGGTACTGGTGCGGCACAGTCGCATGTGGCAGCTAGCGAAACCGGCAAGCAGTCATACACGGCGGACCCTTCAGGGTACGGGCTCTCAGAAGAACCCACCAACCAGCCCGCGGCACCGGCTGCTGCACCCGCAGCATCCGCTGGGGCAGGTTCCGATCAGGCGCCTGATGCCGCAGCACCGGCTGTTCCTCCGATCCTGCCGGAGCCGATTAACCCCGAGCTGGCGGATCACACCCTCGCAGATTCCGCTGCCGAACCAGCAGAGTGCTGCTCCCGCGAATTCCGCCAACCAGGGCGGCGCACCAGCACAGGGCGCCTCGTACGGCACCGACCCCGGTGCGGCGCAGTCACCCGGCTATGGGCAGGATGGTGCGCAGAACTACGGCCAGGATTACGGTGTCTCCGGCTACGGTCAGGACGCCGCCCAGGGGTACGGGCAGGATACGGCAGGCCCCGGCTACGGGTATGACCCGCAAAGCCAACCCGGCGCCCAGCCGGAGAACCCGCAGGCGGGGCAGGCCCAGGCAGGCCAGCAGCCCCCAGCCGATCAGTCCCAGCCGAGCCAGACGCAAGGTACCGGACTGACAGCCCGCGACGTGCAGGCCACCCCGGCTGACGGTACGCAGGGCAACGCCAGCGGCCCGGTCGCGAACGCGCCAGCACCCGGCACCGTGACCCCCGCATCGTTCGCAGCTGAGAACGCCCGAAACACCCAGAATAACGCGCAGTTTAACCCCGCAAACGCTGCCGCACCTGCGGCGGCAGCGGCTGGTGGCGCGGCAGCCAAGAAAGCCTCCGGAGGGGCAGCCGGGGCCGTAAATACGCTGCGTGAAAAACTCACCGCAAATAACGGGAACCAGAACTTCTTCTCCACCCCGCTGGGTTTGGCGAGTATCGCGGGCGTTATTCTGCTGGTGGTGCTGCTGATCCTGGCGCTGGTGCTGTTCATACCGCGCGGTAGCGACAATACGAACAACGCGGAGCCTGCCGCAAGCAGTTCCAGCAGCTCCTCGTCCGCAAGCAGCAGCTCATCCTCCGATTCGGATGACTCCACCGAACTGAAGAAGCCCTCGGGCGACTTCAAGGAGTACACGGGTGAGGGTAAGAAGACCATCGACATCGAAAAGCCCAACGGCAACGACTCGAAGGCGCTGGTCTACTACGAGTTCACTCCCGCGTCCGTGCCCGCAAACGAGAATAACCGGGGTGTGCTGAACGTGGCGGGTAAAACCGACAAAGACCAGTCCAGCGGTTTTGAGGTGCGTGATTCCGGCAGCGTGAGCTCCACGATCACCGGCTCCGCCTGGATGGACACCACCAGCAAAACCACCCGCAAGCTGCAGATTGAGGGCGAAGGCAAGTGGACGGTGCGCGTGTACGATGCCTCCTCCGCACCGAAATACGGCAAAGGTGAGAGCATTGAGGGCCGGGCACGTAACTACGCCTTCACCTACACCGGTGGCACCAGCTCGTTTGAGGTGAACAGCGAAAGCACCGACAATAACGGCTACTACCACTTCAGGCTGGATGCGGTCGGTAAAGGCTCGGTGATTGGCACCAGCATGGCTTCGTCGAAGAGCACCACCGAGTGGGAAGACAGCAGCAGCGAAGTGTACATGTTCGTTGAGGCGCCCTACGCCCGGTGGCGCATGAACACCAAGTAGCCCGCACCCGGTCGCCTCACCGGAAGGTGCCCTGAATGCTAAGGCCCGTCGTGATGCACGACGGGCCTTAGCTGTGCCCTCTTGGGCGCGGGCGTGTGGAGGGCTACGGTGCGGGGCGTTCGGGCGCACGGAACCGGCCCGAGTCCACCCGCGCATCAATTGCTGCCCGGTGCGCCCAATAGGTGAGGAACACCAACACCACCACCAGGTACATGGCGACGTACGGGGCTGAACCGGCCACCAGCCCGGCGCCGCCCTGCGGCAGGTAGATCATCTCGTGCGAAGAGTACTTCGGGGAGAACAGCACCGCCAGCCAGAACGGGGAAATATACATGCCCACCAGTGCGATCACGCTCGCGAACGCACTCAGCACGTACACTACCGGGCGTGCCGCAGGCATAATAAGCGGGAAAATCTCCAGGCACAACGCAACCAGCAGAACCGGGTACCAGGTGTTGTGGTGCGACCAGCTAATCGGGGAGATCTGGAGCATTAAAAACGCGTTCAACGCCACCTGGGAAAACACCATGTTCGCGCGGATGAACAGGCGCATCAGGGCGGCGGTGGCCACCAGCAGGAATAGGGACAGCGCTACCACCAGCACCGTGGCGATAGGCTCAGGCACACCCTGGTGCGCGAAAATACCGGTCAGGGACACGTTATCGTAGAACGCGGTCACCCCAATGCGGGAGGTGTTACGCACCGCCACACCCCAGTAGTAGGCGGCCTCACCCGGCACCGCCAAAAACCCGAGGGCGATGGTGCCCACGAAACCGCCCGCCACGGAGGCGACACCACGCCAATCTTTGCGCATCAGCAGGATAAGCCCGAACGCGAGCGGGGTGAGCTTAATACCGCCAGCGATACCGATCAGCACCCCGCGGGGGACGCGTGTGGCCGGGCGCAGGAAGTCAGCCAGCACCAGCAGCAGGATGACCGCGTTAATCTGCCCAAAGTGGGTGGTTAGCCGCCACGGTCCACTCGCCCAAATCAGCAGCGCCAGCGTTGAGGCGCACCCGGCGGTTCCCAGGTGTTCGTACAGGGGGATGCGCACCCCGCGCCCGCTCACGTACCTGGTGATGACCCACCCCAGCCACCAGGCGATACCGGCGGTGATGAGCATCATCAGGGCCATCCCGACTTCTTTGGGCATGAGCGCGAACGGCACAAAGAGCAGCGCGGCGAACGGCGGGTAGGTGAACGGGTAGTTGTCGAGGCTCACCTCGTACAGCCCGGGCCCACCGGGCCCATCAGTGATGGTTTCGGCCCCTAGACGGTAAATGTACAGGTCGTTGCCGCCGTCATTAATGACGTACTGCACCATGTAGATGACCGTGAGCACGAACAGGGCATGCGGAATAAGCGCTGCGGGGTGTTTTTTCAACGGCTACCCCTTTTTGGCCTCGGGTGCCGCACCGGGGGGCGGGGCGATAAACAGGTCGTCTTCGTCTGCGGTGCGCACGGCGGGTGTTAGGGCCGCCACCGCCCAGGTGATCATGACCAGGTACAGGCACAGGATCGGCACGGTGGAGAACAGCAGGGCGTGCTGGTAGATATTGTCGAGGTCGCTGAAGCTGCCCCACAGGGAGGCGCCCAGCCACATGGGCGAAATGTACAGGCCGATGAGGGCCACCCAGGTGAGGATGCGCGCCGCCCGGTTGGCCCAGGCGGGCAGGTGCGCATAGAACCGGGGGGAACGCATCAACGATGAGCGCCATGAGGATCAGGGGGAACATGACGTTGTGGTGCGACCAGCTGATGGGTGAGATGCTGACCATCAGGAACCCGCCGACCGCCACCTGCGAGAGTACAAGTTTACGGCGGTTCAGCTGGTGCAGCAGCGCGGCGAAGAGGACGATGGTGGCGAGCACCAGCCCGTAGTATGCGGGCTTCAGCAGCGGGTCACGCAGCCCCAGGTGCATAAGCCAGCCCTGGATGGAGATATTGTCAAGGAAGTTAATGTTGCCCACGCGGGAGGGGTCTGAGACGGCGCTTGTCCAGAAGGTGAGGGCCTCATGGGGCAGGAAGATGAACCCGATAATGACGGTCGCCGCGAAGGAGGCGCCGAGGGTGAAATACCGCGCCAGTCTTTGCGCATCAGCAGGATAAGCCCGAACGCGAGCGGGGTGAGTTTAATACCGCCAGCAATACCGATCAGCGCCCCGCGGGGGATACGCTTGGCTGGGCGCAGGAAGTCAGCCAGCACCAGGATGAGGATAATGGGGTTCACCTGCACCAGCGCAAGCCCGCGCCGCCACGGCCCGGAGAGGATGATGATGAAGGTGAGCACGGCAATAGTACCGTATCTGCCGAGCTTGTCCTGGAAAGGGATGTGGTAGCCGCGGCTGGTGGCGTAGTCGTAGATGAGGGTGGCCATCCACCAGGCCACACCAATGCTGATGGTGTACATGATGCCCACGCCCACCCCGAACGGCAGGAACGCGAACGGCACAAAGAGCAGCGCCGCGAACGGCGGGTAGGTGAAGGGCAGTTTAAGCGCACCGTAGTCGAGCAGGTCACGGGCGTAGAGGTCTTTGTGCATGCCTTCGTTGTCGAAGATGGTCATGGCCCCGAGCCGGTAGACGTTAAAGTCCAGGCCGCCGGTGAATTCGATGTAAATGAGCCAGCCGACGACGGTCAGGGCGAGTGCCGCGAGCGCTATTTTGCCTGCCACGGTGGTGTTTGGCGTGGGGTTTTGCACGGGTGGCGCTGTGGTCATGGTGGGTCTTTCTGCTCGGGGGTGTTTCGCGTGGTGTCGGTTGTGGCCCGCCGGGCGCGGCGGTTGTGGCTGGTTTTCTGTTGCCTGTTTGTCCCAGTCTATCGTGTGGGCGTGTGGGTGTGGGTGTTCCCCGGTGGTGCGGGGGTCTTGTGGCGGGGCTCTGCCCCTGCTGCTGGGTGGGGTGCGGCTGGTTGCGGCGAGGGTGTGTGCAGCGGCGGGGCGGCAGGGGCCTGTTAGTCCGTGTCTGTGGTGGGCTTGTCTGATTTTTTTCGTGGTGGCTATGAGGCGGTTGCCGCGGCGTACGGGTGCTTTGCGGTTGAGTCCGGCGCGCATCCCGGTGCGGGTGGTTTTTTGGGAAGCGGCAGGTTTTGCCGCAGCGGGTTTTGCGGTGTTGGGGTCGTCGTGCTCGCCCGCTGCGGTGTTGGCCGTGTCTTCCTCGGTGGGGCGGGTCGCCGCGCTGTTGCTGTCTAGTGCGGTTTCGTCCGGGTCGTGCTCGTCCCGCGCTGTCGTGTTCTTGTTCCGCTGCGGGGCTGTCGGTTTCGGGGGTGTCGTTGCCGTCTGCGGAAGCCTTGGCGCGTTTGGGGGTATCGGCGATGCGCGCAGCCACCTCAAGCGCGAGCGCGGCTAGGGCCACATAGTACACGATGATGGAGGGGTATAGTGCGGCGATTTTCTGGCTTGACCCGACGAAGGTGAGGGCCGAAATGACCAGCTCGATCGCCATCACCAGTGTGAGTTTCGCTGATCCTCCGGGGTTTTTGAGCATCAGGTACAGCGCCATGAGGGTGAAGAGGACGGGGAAGAAAATCTGCCCTGCCACCGCCATAGCGTCTTGGTCGTAGGAGTAGATTGTGATCGCCTGCATGATGGCTGCGAGTGCGGCAAAGGGGGCGAGGGACAGGTACTTCATAGGGGCTATTCTACCGTTCCTCTACGTCATGTAGCACAGGTCACCGACACTAAAATTCGTATAGGTGGCGCAATATAATGGGGGTAATTGGACACAGCGAATGAAAGAGCGGTAGCGTGAGCGAGAAACTCAACGGGCCTTCCGCCGACGAGCCTGAACGCGGCGGTGCACAGGGTAAGAACACCCACCATGACGATTCCCAGCGTGCGGGGTCTGCGGGCGCTGGCGCTGCTGGTGCGGACGGCCGGGGCGCGGCCGGGCCTAAGCCGGGGTCTGCGCCTTTGGGTTCTTCCGGTAGCAGCGGGCTGCAGATCGGCGCCCGCCCGGAGGGTGTCCCTGGGGCGAATCTGACGGCTGAGGAGATCGCGCGGCGCGCATCGGGGCGCGGCACGTGGCACCGGCGTGCTTCTAAACCTGTGTCGTACTGGATGTTCGGGATTATTGCCGCCCTGCTGGCGCACCGGTTTATTCCTAATGGCGGCTGGCTGATCGTGCACATGGTCACCCTGGGTTTGATTACGAACTCTATCCTGATTTGGAGTCAGCATTTCACTGAGGCGCTGATGAAAATCAAAATCCCGGATGAGGCGCGCGGGGTTCAGGTCACGCGTATTTTCACGCTTAACGCTGGCATCGTGGTGCTCATGCTGGGCATGGTGTTTCAGGAGCAGCTGCCGACGCTGTACATACTCACGCTGGCCGGGGCGAGCGTGGTGGGGGCGATGGTCGCCTGGCACGGTGTTGCGCTGCTGAAGCAGGTGAAGCAGGCGCTGCCGTCCCGGTTTGGTGCAACTATCCGCTTCTATATTGCGGCCGCGTTCATGCTGCCGTTCGGTGCGGCCTTGGGGGCGATGACTGCGTTCCCGGGCCTTGAGAAAACTCTTCACGCCCAGTTTTTGCTCGCTCACGAGGCGGTGAACGTGCTCGGGTTTGTGGGTGTGACCGTGGTCGGCACTCTCATCACGTTCTGGCCGACGATGCTGCGCACCAAAATGGTGGAGAACGCCCTGGGTATTAGTGTGCGGGCGCTGCAGCTAATGATCGCGGGTGTGCTGGTGACGGCGCTCAGCGCGATTTTTGGGGGTGTGCCGGGGGCGCGGTTTGCCGCCGGGGCTGGCCTGCTCGTCTACTGTGCGGGTCTGCTGATGGTGGCGGTGATTATGGTGCGCACTATGCGCACGAAACGGCCCGGCGAGTTCCCTCCCATGTCGGTGGGGGCGGGGTTCATCTGGCTGGTGCTGGGGGTGCTCGCCACCGCGTTCATGGTGCTCAGCACCCCGTTTGCTGAGCTTGATATGCGCGCCGTCACCCCCGTGTTTGTGGCGGGGTTCCTGCTGCAGGTGCTGCTGGGGGCTATGAGCTACCTGCTGCCGCAGCGTATGGGCGGCGGCCCGGCGGTGGTGCGCGCCTCCAATAAGGAGTTCAGCAGGTTCGCTGCCGCACGCGTGGCAGTGGTTAACCTGAGCCTGATTGTTTTTATGCTTCCGACTACGCTCACCGGTTCGTGGGTGAAGGTTACGGTCTCGGCGATGGGGGCGCTGGGGTTGGCGTCGTTCCTGCCGTGTATGGTGCGCGGGGTGAAGGCGTCGGTGAATACCCGCAAGGAGATGATGGCTGCGCGCGCCCGCGGTGAGAAGCCCTCTTTCGACGGGTCTGGGATTCAGCCTGAGCCGGTGAACCACACCCGGCATTCCCTGTTCGGGGTGCTGGCGGTGGTGCTGGCGCTGACCCTGGGTATTGCGGTGGATCCGAGCTCAGTGGGCTTTAACCTTATGGGCGGCTCAACCGCGACCGGCACGGGGCAGACCACCACGGTGAAGGTGAAGGCCACCTCAAACTACCGTTTCACCCCGGACACTGCGCAGGTGCCGGTGGGTAACCGCCTGGTGGTTGAGGTGACGAACGAGGATCAGGGCATGACCCACGATTTGACGTTCAATAACGGCGCTAAGACCGGCACGATTAACCCGGGTGAGACGAAAAGCGTGGATGTTGGCGTGATTACCGCCGACTCTGAGGGCTGGTGCTCTGTTGCCGGGCACCGCCAGCAGGGCATGCTGTTCCATGTGAAGGCCACCGGCTCCAACCTGCAGGCGAATGGGCACCACGGGGGCGGCGCCTCCGGCGGTGGCGCGGGGTCGAACGGTTCGGGGTCGAATGTGATGACGGCCCAGAACGGGAACGTTGATCTGCATGCATCCCCTGGGGAGGGCTATGAGCGGCGTGACCCGGTGCTGCAGCCCGTACCTGCGGGTGAGAAGCGTGACGGGAAGACCGTGCACAAAATAACTATGGACGTGCAGGAGCTTAACCGCGAAGTCGCCCCCGGGGTGGATGTGAAGGCGTGGACGTTCAACGGCTCGTATATGGGCCCGATTCTGCACGGCAAACTGGGTGACGTTTTTGAGATTACCCTTGAAAATAACGGGTCGATGGGGCATTCGCTTGATTTCCACGCGGGCATGGTCTCCCCCGATAATACGATGAAAACCATCGCCCCGGGTGAGAAACTGGTGTACCGTTTTGAGGCGACCGGCACCGGCATCTGGCTGTACCACTGCTCGACTACGCCCATGAGCCTGCACATGGCCTCGGGCATGTACGGGGCGGTGGTGATCGACCCGCAGGATATGGACCCGGTGGACCACGAGTATGTGCTGGTGCAGAACGAGACGTACCTGAGCGACACGGGCCAGACTGCGGAGAACGGCAATAAGCTCACTGAGGTTTCGTCCGAGGGTATCGCGGCGGGCACCCCCACGTTCACCATGTTTAACGGGCACGCCACCCAGTACATCAACCAGCCGTTGGAGGTAAAGAAGGGTGAGCGGGTGCGTATCTGGCTGATGGCGGCGGGGCCATCAAAGGGCATGAGCTTCCACGTGGTCGGTTCGCAGTTCGACACGGTGTATAAGGAGGGCGGTTACCTGCTGCGGCGCGGTAAAGACCCGTACGGGGTTACTGGCGGGCATTCGCAGGCGCTCGATCTTGACTCGGCGCAGGGCGGGTTCGTTGAGATGCAGTTCCGCGAACCCGGCACCTACACGTTCGTGAATCACCGGTTCACCGAAATGGAACGCGGGGCAATGGGCAAAGATTAAGGTAACAGACAAGTAACCTCTCCCCCCTGCCGCCACCCCTAGCTGGGGGTGGCGGGGCGCCCCCCCGTTCATACGTGACTTCTACGTGAGAACGAAGCTTTTAGCCCACGTGAAATCCCCCGAGGCGCTCTGCCTACTCCGAAACTCCGGCCCGAACTCAGGACCCCCAGCAGGACAATACTCTTTCCCGTACCCACCATGAGCTAACCCCGAAACCACAGGCACCTCTAAAAGACGCTGCACCCAATACTTATCCTGCATAAACCGCACCAAAACCTGAGCATCCTGAGTATTATTCGGATCAGCCCAATACCCATAATCCAGCCGGAACGCCACTTGAGAACCCACATACCGGCACGGTTCTACATGCGGTTTAAACCGGTGCACCACCCCTGCGGTGTCGGTGAGCTCGAAAAGCCCGTTCTCATCCCCTAATAGGGTGAAATAAATAGAGTCAATCTGCCAGTAGTGCAGTGTAAGTTTCCGTCCCCGGTTCGTGACCCGGATGAGTTTTTCGGGCAGGATTTCCCGGTACGAGACCCTGCATACCCACAAACCCCACACCACAGAAGGAAGACCCACAATAATGAGTCCTAATCCAACCCATTCACTTGTGGTATATCCAGGCTTATGATCCTGTGAAACAAGAGTCGCGATAGTCATAAGGGTCAAAAGAGAAGCTATAAAGAGTAACAGCAAAAGTATTACCCATAAGAGCATTTTTATAAACCACGAGGCTTGTACCCGCACCGAGGCCAACACCCGCACCACAGCCTGAGGGTCAGAGGCTTCTTCTAATATCTGCTGGGCTTTCTGCTCACGCTCAAGCTGACGCCTTTCAAACACGACTGAGAGCCAGAATGTTGTTGCTACAAACGCGACGCAGATGATTCCAAAGATTAGTCCGTCACTCATCAGAAACTACCGTTCCTTCCGCGACCCAGTTTGAAGATCACCAGCATCTCTGACCGTCTTACCATAGAACTTCCACCCCACCCAGTTACTTGCATTATTCACAACACTACTATTCCGCATCGCTGCTACTGGTTTCAAAGCCCCTACCTTTGAATCCCGGCATTGAGCTGAACATATCTGCAGTCTTCACACCTAATGGCACAACCCGAGACACCGCCGCCTGGGTACCCTCAACAGCTGCTTGAGCTACTAACGTCAATGCTGGTAAATCTTTATTTACTACTGGTTCTATATCGTACGGTAGTAAGGTTAAGGAGTATAAGGGGCCTGGAGAGTAGCAACAATGGGAAATTATATTTATTATTCCCTCATCTTTAGTGGCATCGTTATCTTTAGTTACCTCTCGTATCGAAGCGAGAAAAAACAAAAGAACTACTATCAGAAAATAACCTCGGCGTATGCCATGGACTGGGGTGCCACACCGTCCTCGCATCGTGTGCCAACATTCGGCAAGGCAGGAGAAGACTCGTCTGCTGAGGGAAGTGCTGTGCATAAGAATGAGCGCTCTGATACTTTGGGAGAAACTCCTGAATCTGTTCCTGCTAGGGATGTCGAGGAGTTTGTGGAGAGTTTTACGAATATTGTTCAGAGGCGGCCTTTGTTATTCCCCATTGCAGGATGGGCCGTGATGATAACAATCATATTTTTTGTAGGCTATATTGCTCTAGCTTTTATTGCGAGAAGGCCTTCGGAAGAATACGTCCCTTTTATTTTTGTTGTTTGTGTTACGTTTCCTTTTGCTGTTTTTTGTATTAGGTTCGGTCGTGATGATTATGTGAATTTTCGGCGTGCGGAGATTGTGCATAAGCCTTTGGGTGGTGCTCGAAAGAGTTTTCCGTATCATGCGATTGCTGGGTATTATTTTGATCCTCGCAATACGGAGCATGGGGTGTTTGAGGTGCAGACTCGGCAGGGGTATAAGGCGCGGTTTGTGCCGGGGATGTATAACTGCGTGTATGTGGGGTCGCAGATTGCGTTTCGGCTGGATTATGGGTATTGGGCTGATCCGTTATCCACGTCTGACATGTGTGCGCTTGCTGCGTATGTGACAGATTTCGGTGGGTGTATCGTTTGTTGGAGGTGCCTGCTAGCGCTCATTTAGATCAGCGTGATGTGGGGCTAAGGCCGGTGGGGAGTCCTACACCTGGTGCTGAGTATGTTCGCGTAGTTCCTGAGGTAGAGGATTTTGTGTATGCGAAGTCTGTGATTACACGGTAGGTATTTGAGTGGTTCAAGGATTAATTCGCTTGATGTTTATAAGGTTGGGGTGAGTACTATCACGTCTGGTTTCACGGCTTTTCAGACTGGTTCTTCAGATGCAGGTGTCACCGATGAATAATGGTTCTGTTATCCTGCTTCTGGTTAGTTTCGGGTTTATTGCCCTAATGTATGTTGTGCTTTATGTGTTGGTGCGGTGGGGTAATAAGCGTGAGCGGGTCAGGCAGCAGCAACAGAGACAGATTACGGATCCTGTGGTGTTGGTGCGGGTATTAGCCTCGGTGCGGTTACAAGCCTCATGGTTCATGAAAATGCTCTTATGGGGAGTGCTTATTATGCTAGCGCTTATTCTGTACGCCACGATCCAGCTAAGAATCAGTGGTGTACCTCTAGACACGGGAGACTGGGTTAGCGCAGGGCTACTTATAGTCTTTACTCCTGGTGCTGTGTGGGGTTTGTGGGTATGCAGAGTCTCGTACCGGGAAATCCTGCCCGAGAAACTCGTCCGGGTCACGAACCGGGGACGGAAACAGGTGGTGTGTTATTGGGATATTGAGTCCAGTTATTTTACCTTGTTAGGGGATGAGAACGGGCTGTTTGAGGTTACTGATACTTCGGGGGTGGTGTATCGGTTTAAACCGCATGTAGAACCGTGCCGGTATGTGGGTTCTCAAGTGGCGTTCCGGCTGGATTATGGGTATTGGGCTGACCCGAATAATACTCAGGATGCTCAGGTTTTGGTGCGGTTTATGCAGGATAAGTATTGGGTGCAGCGTCTTTTAGAGGTGCCTGTGGTTTCGGGGTTAGCTCATGGTGGGTATGGGAAAGAGTATTGTCCTGCTGGGGGTCCTGAGTTCGGGCCGGAGTTTCGGAGTAGGCAGAGCGCCTCGGGAGATTTCACGTGGGCTAAAAACTTCGTCCTCACCTAACAGGACAGACAGTTCTGCCGATGCCTTCTGGGCAACAGCATCTGCGCCTGCCCTGGCGTAGTCAGAAAGAGTTATTCGATGACAAAGTTGCCATGTTCAAAGATATTACCTGAGACACCAAATCATTTGTATCAAAAAATACGATTATTCGATACTTATCGCTGTTTCCGTCAATATCTGGCAGCCAGCAGACAGAAATATTCGAATTGCGATAGTTTGAAGCGTAATAATCTTGGTCAAAGAAATGTTTAGCTTCAGCCCACTTCCCGCTAGGTAATTCAAATAGCTCTTTTAGGCAATTGCTGTTTTTATCCAACACAAAATCATCTAATAGTAGATCCAGTTCAATTGCTGATTTATGCTCTTTATCCTGAGAAGCTTCCATGGTCCCTTTTCCTGATGGTGCGAATAATATGAGCGTTTTCTTCTAGGGTTGCCCGTCTAAATTTTACCTGCGCGCAATGGCCCGGTTGCCCACCGCCCGGTGCCGGTAACCAGCACCGGCACGCGCCCCGTTCACCATGAGGAGGCTCCGGTGATTAGTGTGGGCCGCGTCCGGTTCTGCGGCGGGGTGCGTTATTCTAGAAGGCATGGCGTCTGAAAAGTCGAGGGCGGGGTTCCTCACGAAGTTCGTGGCTGGTTTCATGGCTAACTGGCAGGTGATCGCGTCCGTTGTACTGCTCGGAGGCGGCGTGGTGGGACTCGCGGCAACCTATGACGAGTACTGCCAGGTTACCGATCTGACCTATGCGCCCGCCGAGGTGCATGAGGATCTGCTGCGGGGCGCATCCGTTACCGGGTACCGCCCGGGGATTCTTGCCGCGCAGCTTGAGACGGAGAGCCACTGGCAGGTGGGTGCTGTCTCTGACGCGCAGGCGCAGGGTATCGCCCAGTTTACCGATGCTGCGTGGGCGCAGTGGGGCCAGGGCGGGGATCGACGCGACCCGCACGACGCGATTGCTGCACAGTCCCGCTACCTGGTTGGGCTGAAGGAGCGTTTAGCTAAATACGCCGCGAATGATGATGAGCTGCTGGATCTGGTGCTGGCCGGGTATAACGCCGGGCCGGGCGCGGTTGAGGAGTATAAGGGTATCCCGCCGTACCCCGAGACGCAGAATTATGTGCAGAAGATCCGCAGCTTAGCGGACACTAAATACAAGCAGACCTGCACCCCTGACCGCCGGTTTAAACAGTCGCAGATTGTGCGTGCGGATGCACCGGCCCCTAGCTCGGCTGCTGCCACCCCGAATATATCCGCCCAGGCAGCAGGCCTGTACCGCAGATAACCAAGACGAAAATACCCTGGTAATTAAACCTTAAAGAAGCGGGCAGAGGAATATTTAAATCGCAAAATGAGCAGCTAAACATGGGTGCTTGTCTCAAGTTATAGCTGAAGGAGTATGGTGTGAGAGAAATATTTGAAAAATATAGACTCCCTAAAGCTTATATAGATTTCCTGCATAAAAACAAAAACGGGATTTCACAAGCGCTATTCAACAATGCAAAAGATTGTAAAAACTATGACGGAAGCGCATTTTATGACTTGTGGAATGAAGATATGCTTCTTGAGAAAACTTTTTCCGATGGCCCCAATTATCAAATCCCATTAAATATTATTGATGAGATAGTCATAGATTCTCATGAACCAAGTTTTTTCGATGAACAAATGGTTAAAAATATGTTTGCTATAGGCTTGTCGGATTCTGGGTTTTTATGTTTTAATCCGCACAATAATTCTCTTTGTGTTTTGCATTCCGATGGTTTTCTCACGACGATTGCCCCATCCTTCGAATTTTTTATTAATAATATAAAAAGGTAGTGACCCCCTGCATAACCCTCAAATATAATATAGAAACGGTGCTTTAAATTAATAAGTACCAGCAATCAATAGGCAGAAATTGTACACACAACCAAATATTAAATATATCTTGATTTATTTTATTTTAAACAGTATAATGGCAGTGTCTGCTGTATTTTTAAATTTATAACTTAGGTAAGGTAAATTTTAAGGCAATAATTCGTGAGGGGATGAGTATAGTGCACAAGGACAACCAAGGTAAGCAGTCACGGCGTCAGGAACTTCCACTATCGCTCTGGGTGTTTGCCCTAGCAACTTTCGTTTTAGCGCTCCCCCGCATTGGTGACGGCCGTATATTACCGATCGATCTCACGACTTCTTCTATTCTCGGCGCGGTTCTTATCGTCTGCGGGTTCTGGATGATGTACCGCGAACACAAGAAGTCTTCTGCGCAGAAAGATAACTCCCACAACCAGTAATTTTTCTACCAAAAAGCATGTCCCATGACTACTTTCTATGCCACGTCAAAAATGGCATACCCGAATACCGCTACAACGTCTTAGACTCTAGCCACAACCACGCCATGTACGGAACCGATGGCAGGCGCGGCTTTGTAGTAGCCGCAGGATACTCCTTCCCCCCTTATTAGCCTCATATATGAACCTCCAGATTTTATCCACACTCCCAGAAGTCTTATGGATACCATCAAGATCACACATTACATTCGTCAGCATGCAAAAGATAGACTGACCCTCACCAGCATTGCTAAAGCCTGCGGGTACAGCCCGTACTATCTCTCACGTCGGTTTAGGCAGGTGAGGGGATACACCATTAAGCAGTATGTTGAGGTGTTGAAAATTCAGTGCGGTATTGAGAGGCTTCTGGACCGTTCCTCGCCCGTTAGTACCGTAACAACTAGCGCTATTACTGCCGGGTACAGTAGCTTAACGTCCTTCTCCCGCACCTTCAAACAGCATACGGGTAGCTCGCCTCGCGATTATCGCCGGGAGTCTTTTAAAGCCCGGAGTGTGCTCTTGGGGCTGTGCGGTCGCACCGCCCAGTTTGAGCACCGTCAAAGCGCCGTCACAACACCGCATCAGCTGACGGTGCGAGCCGTGTACCCACCAGATTACCGCAGCGATATTACGTTTATGGGGTTGTTTCCTACTGCGATTCCTAAAGGAGAACCGGTTATTGGGGTGGCGGTGGTTGGTTCTGCGGAATACACCTTCACGAATATTCCACCCGGAACCTACTACCTGCTGGCGTGCGAGGTGCGTTTCGGGGTGCATCCGCTAAAGGCGCTGAGCCAGAATTACCGCGCTAAAGCAGACTCCTCAATAACATGTGATGCGGCAACAACACCTGAGCCAGTTCACCTGATGATGCGCCTACCTCTGCCCGAAGACCCGCCTATCACCATGAATTTCCGGTGTTGCTGGCACGTTACCTGCTGTCATCCCGCAAGAGTCAATAAGTGCGCAATTGAAGATAAGCAAAGGGCAGTGTGGCTTTGCTACCGTGAAATTATTGTCCCCACCATCCGAAATCAGGAGAATTTCACATGGCACAGATGAATGTTTATCTTTCAAACCACCACGGAACCACCCGTGAAGCTTTCGACTTCTATGAGAAGCTTTTTGGGGCGCAGCGAGATGGCCTTATCCGCTACCGGGACATGGCAGACGCGCTCAAGAGCGCTGGGATGTACAAGGAAGAATGGGGTGAGAAGATCGCTCACACCGCCTTAAAGTTTAATAACATGACTCTCATGGGCTCGGATGTTATGAATGAGGAAGCACCCGAAGGCGCACCAGCAAGTTTTCTGGTCTATTCGGCTGATTCTGTGCCCGATGCGGATCGCGTTTTTGCAGCGCTTTCAGAGGGCGGAACCGTACTTTACCCGCTTGAGATGCAGGTGTGGGAAGCATACGACGGACGTTGCATCGACCGGTTCGGTACCGCCTGGGAAGTCATGTACGAAGGGCAGGATCTGTAGGGTTCACCCTCTCCTACTGCGGTGAGTACTGTTATTGTTCTTTCACCACAGCTTATTGAAACAACCAGGCAGCCGCAGATTCTCCATCATATAGCCAGTTTTACATTGTTTTTATTTTTCAGGGTAATAATTAAGTATTTATTGGAGCTGCCCTCCGATAATAAAGCCCCTCCCCTGTATTCCCCTGACCATCTAATAAATAGGTGCGCGCATAAGAGCGGAAAGAGCGCATATTTCGGGTGCATTTTTTATCCCGAAATATGCGCTCTTACAATGTAGGATTACATACACAGAGGGTTCGGCACCGGATATTACTTCATTGAGTTACAGTGCCTGTGCCTCAAAGGTGAGGCACCTTCTTAAATGTAGGCTTAGGGGTAGTAGCCTGCATGGACAATCACGTTGGTGCGCCCAAAGAACAGGTCGCGGTACAGGCCGAAGAAGGAGAAGCCGTTCGTGGCCTCCTCAAACGAGCCAAGCTCGCGGATATCAGCATTGATGTACTGCATGGTAACCTCCTATCCCTAGGATTTCCTTGCTGGGGTACGCCCTTTTACAGGGAGAACTGGAAGAAGAGACGGCCAGCAAAAATGTCACGGTAAGCCCCAAACCAGAGACCGCTCGTGGTCTCCTCGAATGAGCCAACCTTACGGATATCAGCCTTGGTGTACTGCATATAGAGACTCCTATCTCTAGGGTGTTCCTAAGAGTGGTGTACCCTCAGGCCGGATTATCAATCCGATAGTCCCCATCCTAGGTGAGGTTAAATTTTTAATCCATAATTTTTTAAAAAAATTTAAATTTTTTTGTAAATAATTTCGTATGTAAAATTTCAGTTATGCACTTTTACTTATCAAGGAATATCGTAAATCCTTGCTATAGCAGAGAAATAAAGCCACATTCTCAATATCTGCTGCTCTCTAAAATACGCGACACTGCGATATATAGTTTTATAAGTATATTAAATGCTCTTCGGCACCATCATCGCCTGTAGTAGAATAGTGGGCGTGCTCGCTGTGAGAGCACCCACAAACTTGGGCTACCGCCCGCCTATGACGGACAGTAGCCCAAGTGTTTAGGTGTGCCTAGACATGTTGCTGAGAGATGCTAGCTAACCATTCTTTCTGCACAACATATCTAAGCGGGGTAGTCACCTACCTAGTGGGTGGCTACCACGCCTCGGTGGATGCACTGGCTGCGCACCCCACCTCACGGGCCGGAAGCTGAACTGAAGCTGACAAAACGGCTTAGGGCACACCGTCTGCCAAGTCTTCAATATCACCCACTAGACTCTGCTACCTAAAAGATCACTGTTGTTCTGGGGATTCTCTCTACTCTCCTTTCTAAACCTGTTCCCCTGCCTATTGGGTCAACAGGGAAATATCGGTGATAACCAGAGACACCGCTTTCCGGACTAGTGGTGTTTCCAGCGAATAGGGCCAATAGGTGCGTTCACCCGACCGCTTTGAGAACCTCGTTGCGGCCCCTTAGGGATACCAGGAACAGCAATTTATCCCCTCAGATCCCACCCGTGCAGGGACACAGGTGGGATGGGATCCCGCGGTTAACCCTATTCTTCTTGTTTCGGGGGTGAACACAGCACAGGCGGCGCCCTCCCCGATCTTTATCTTGCGCCACCGGCGCGGTGCAGTAACCGTGTGAGCGGGTCGCTGTGCCTGTGTGATGCGTGGTGTACATCGTTTCTCACCTCCCTTATCCTGCTGCTGGTTATTTACTGACGTTACTGGGCTGTACTGGTGCGGCCTATGGTCGTGTACTGGCGCGCCGTAAGGAACAGGCGGGAGCAAGGGCATTATCCGCCGATTCTCTGCTGCAGGGTAAGGTAGAATTCAGTGCCTTCCAGCCGCAGCGGCTATGCAACGAAAGGGGCTCTAGACTGGGGATTTTATATGCCCCGATCCGTCCCGTGGAGCTGCCTGCTTGGCCGTTGCTCATGCACGCTGCCTCGCGCGGGCAGCCGCTGCGAGTAGTTAACATGCCCAAAGGGGCAGCAGGTGTTTGGGGGCAGGCAGACAGGCGGGGGTTATTCCCTGTTACAGGCAGAAAAAATACGTGGGGAACCCATCTATGGAGTAAGAAGAGATGGTGGGCACGGCACAGGCTGTAGGGGTTTGGTTTTGTCAAGGTATTGAGATACACGAGAGCAACCCCTAACAACTGTTCTAGACACTATGACCGAAAGACTTTAAACCTCAACTTGAGGCACAGATTTTCCTAAACCCGCCATTCGACTGTAGAGGATATCTGAGCGATTAACCAACCCCAATGAGATAAATACCAGATTGTGAAAATTTTTCCATCACAGCACTAAAGAACATTCAAAAATATCAAAATACAAACTAGTGTTTAAATTTTACGGGTAAATATTTAAAATCTGATGGCAAATTATTGCTTGCGCAGTACAGTTTTCAGGCTGTTTAGCCGCTAAATTATTGGCCCCTAACCACAATCTCGAAGGGAAAAACAACCTAGCATATTTGAAAACAACGCTCAATACTCACTCTGTGGGTCAGGGTGAAAAATTAAAAAATATCAAAGAAAAAGTGCTCTATTTTTTAGATATTCGGTCTGCACCTGTCCACAATATGACACAGGTTTTGAGTGGTACAGCCCAGTCTGCACCACTGCGTCGCTGCCCTGGGGTGGCGTACAGTCATACGTCCTACGTAAGGAAGGAACCACAAGTAGCCCGCTCCCCCCCTTCGCAATTGCTCGAAGACTGCTTAAGCCCTACCCAAACACCACCCGGACCGTGGAGTAACCCGAGATCGGGTAGGTGGCGTTCTCGGTGGCGGGCACGTCAGACTCGTCACCTGGAACAATGCTCTCGGTCGCTTTCAGCAGCTCCTCCATGAGCAGGCGCAGCTCCAAGCGGGCCAGCGGCGCACCCGGGCAGACGTGAATACCATCGCCATATACCAGGTTGCGGGACTGGTCACGATGCGGGTTATAGGCGAGCGCATCCTCGAACGCGTCCTCGTCACGGTTGGCACTTGACCAGTTAATCGTCACCCGCGAATTCGCCGGGATAGCACGCCCACCCAGCACGGTATCTTCGGTAGTTACGCGGCGGTTCGTCACCAGCGGGTCTTCAAGGCGCATAATCTCCTCAACTGCGGCGGCGATCTCCGCATGCCCCTCCCCCAGTGAGTCACGCAGCCGTGCCTGCTCCTGCGGGTTGCGCGCCAAAAAGTTCACGATAATCCCGGCGCACGCCGAAACGGTCGAAAGCTCACCCACCGTCCAGTTACGGATCAGGCTCACAATCTCTTCATCGGTCATGGTGCGCGGCTTGTGGCCGGGCAGCTGCACGGTGTCGGTCAGCAGCTCGGCGGTCACATCCTGCGGGTTCCCGGCGGCAGCCTGTTCGCGGCGCGCATCCAGAAGCTCACGAATATAGGTGTCAAACTCAAGGGGCGACCTTGCCGATCTGCTCGCGGTCGCGGCGCAGCGTAGCCTCGCGGTTCTTCTCAATCCACTCGATCAGCGGCTTCTCAAGGCTTGCGGGCCAGCCCATGAACGCGTTCTGGATGCGCATCGCATAAGCCTGCGCGAACCCATCCATCACATTAACCTCGGTGCCGCGCGGCAGATCAGCCACCAGGTTCTTGACGACCTCACGAATTTTCGGCTCGAACTCCCTCAGGCGTTCGGGGGTGAAGTATTTGTCGTTCACGGCACGGAACGTTGTGTGTTCGGGCGCATCCATACCGTTCGGCACGGCAATGTGCCTCGTCGAGACAATATTCGAGTAAATGTCGGGATGGTCGAGCACATGCTGCACATCAGCGTTTTTGAACACGGAATAGCCCATGAACTCGTCGTGCGCTACGGGGCAGCGGCGGCGCATCTCGTCGTAGGCGGCTACCTGGTTCTTCTGAACCTTCTCGCTGCGCAAATCCCAGTCATTTTTCTCGGTGTTGGTCACTTCTTTGCCCCTGATTCAGTTGTTATGTTTGGCTCGTCGGGTGGATTGATACGCGCCATGGGTGTGTGCCGAGAGCCTGCGCGCGTTTGTTTCGGCGTAGTGCCGTCTTATTTGACGGTAGCACTTAACCGCCTGCCCCGCAGGATAGGGGTGCCTTTGCTGGGGTCAGCAAAAACATAGAACTGTTGCTGGTTTAGTTCCTCAGGTAGTCACATGCTGTATGTTTACACGTTTAATACATACGTGCTTTAAAGTTAGAAGTGCCCTTTCTGCAGGGTAATCCCACAGCCACTTTGCGAAGAATATCCTGTGGAGATTCCCAGGGCGGAAAGGCGGTGGGATACGATGTCTTTCTACGACTACGTAGAAACGGCCCAAGCGCTCTTGGTAAGTTTTGCCCTTACCGATGGAGCTGCTCAGGCCGTCTCATACATCATGAGCTTTGCTTCAAGCCTCATTAAGCTTCTGAAGTAGTGCTCTACCTACCAGGAAGGCTCAGTAGTTGCCGCTGCTGAGTCTTCCGCTGGACGCAGGTAACTTTGCGAAGATATGTTAAGACTAACACACGCATTCTCTATCAATAACATCACCTTGAGTAGGCCATATGCTGATATAAGCCCTGTAGAAGAATACGAAGAGCTACTTGATATTGAGGCTCTGCGTAAAGCCCGTGCCGAAGATGATGGTTATCGCATCTCTCTTGAAGACTTTCTACAACAGAATCCGTAAACCGCATCCAGCGGTCTTATTTGTCCATGAGCAGGTGGATTTTGGTATGAACAGGTCGATCTGTTCGCGAGCTAAGGAGTGCCGTCTACCGAGTAGCCGCAAACGGGTAGGCGGCGCCCGAGATAACGCCCGCCTCCACGTCTTCCAGGGTTTTGCCGCGGGTCTCAGGCAGGTTACGCCACATAAGCACGGCAATCAGCACGTTCACCACCATGAACCCGAAGAAGGATCCGGTCAGCCCCAGCGCCCCCAGAATGACCGGGAATACGAGGGAAAGCAGACCGTTCATCATCCACCCGCAGAATGCGGAAAGGCCCATGCCTACCGCCCGCACCCGAAGCGGGAACAGCTCGCTCATCAGCACCCACGTCGAAACGTTCAGGCAGGTCTGCATCGACCCCACGAACCCGACCACAAGCACCAGAATAATATAGGGACGCGCGGGGCTGCCCTCCGGCAGGAGCATAGACGCCACCCCGATCAGCAGGTGGAAAAACGCGGTCAGCGAATACCCCGTAATCACCATCGTGCGGCGGTTCACGCGCTCCATCATGCGCAGCGAAAAGACTGAGCCGACCACGGCAATAGCACCCGGCGCGATATTCGCAATGAGCGCCGAACCCTCGTCAAACCCGGCCTCTTTGAGCACCTTAATGCCGTAGTACATGATGGAGTTAATACCGGTGAGCTGCTGCCCGGCACCCACCAAAATACCGACCAGCAGAATCCGCACAAACCATTTTTCACGCAGGATTTTACCCGTGCTGCCCTTAGTCCCCGCGCCGATTTGGGTGCGCGTTTCCTCAAGTGAACGCGCAATGTCCGCAATTTCGGCATCAGCACGTTCGGCGGGGCGGATGCGCCGCATAATGGTGCGCGCATCCTCAGTGCGCCCCTGCGCGATAAGCCAGCGTGGGGATTCGGGCATGCGCAGCATACCGATGAAAAGCGCGAGCGCAGGCAGAGCACAAACGGCGAACATCCACCGCCATACACTGTCGTGTTCGCCCCAGAGGTTGCCGATGATGGCGTTCACGATGAACGCGGCTAACTGCCCGCCGACAACCATGAGCTCGTTACGCCCGGAGAGTGATCCGCGAATTTCGTAGGGTGCAAGTTCGGCGAGGAAAACAGGCACGACCGCGGATGCGCCTCCCACGGCGAGCCCGAGCATCGTACGGCCCATCAACAGTACAGCAATGCTGGGGGTGAAGACGCATGCGAGCGCGCCCGCGATGAAGAGGATTGAGAGTCCGATGATGGTTTTGCGTCGCCCGATGGCATCTGAGATGCGCCCGGTGACCATGGCTCCGAGGGCGGCGGCGAAGGCGAGAGAGCCTGTGACCCAGCCTTTGAATGGTGTTGCCCATGCCGAGTTCGCGGCTCATGGGGTCAAGGGCACCGTTAATAACGCCGGTGTCGTACCCGAAGAGGAGCCCGCCGAAGGTTGCCACCAGCGCGATAACGCCCAGGCGGCGGGTGTGTGCGCCCTGCCCGAGCGGGGGTAGTGTGCTGGCGCGGTTCGGCGGCTCAGTGGTGATGCTCATGCGGGTAGTCTTGTCTCTCATGCGGTCGGGTGTTCTGTGTTTTTGTGTGGTGCAGGGGTTTAACGCCTGCCCCGGCGGCAGTATTCCCGTTTAGCAATATCTGTGGTGAAGGTTGTGTTAGAAAAGCGCGATGGGCTCGGGGGCGGGGAAAATCTCGTTGAGCCGCGCCAGTTCGTCGTCGTTGAACCGCACGCTTGCGGACTGCGCGTTTGCGTGTACTTGTTCGGGGGTGGTTGCCCCGGCGATCACGCTGGCAACGGGGTTCTGCTGTTTGAGCCAAGAGATGGATGCTTGAACCTCAGAGACCCCTAAGTCGGCGCAGAATTCGCGGTAGGCGTCGAGTTGTTCCCAGTCGGCTTGCGCGAGTACCTGCGCTTTGGAGTGCGATAGGCGTGACCCTGCAGGGATGCTGTCGCGGCGGTATTTTCCGGTCAAAAGCCCGTTAGCGAGCGGGAAGTAAGGGGAGCACCCCGAGCCCGAAGTGGCGGGCGGCGGGCAGAATTTCGAGTTCGGCGCGGCGATCCAGCAGGTTGTAGTGGTTTTCGGCGGCGATAAACCGCTCAGTGCCGAGTTCGCGGGCGAGATGCTCGGCGTGGGCAAGCTGCCACCCCGCAAAGTTGGAGTGCCCCAGGTAACGCACCTTTCCGCTGGTCACAAGCGTATCAAGAGCAGACAGGGTCTCTTCCAGCGGGGTGTTCTGGTCGGGGCTGTGGTAGAAATACAGGTCAATGTACTCGGTTCCCAGGCGGTGCAGTGAACCTTCGACGGCACGCATGATGTATCGGCGTGAGCCGCGTGCATCCCAGTCGTTGCCGTTGAGGGTACAGGTGGGAAGCCCGAATTTGGTGACGATGATCAGGTCATCGCGGTTGAGGTTGAGTTCGCGCATCGCGGTACCGAACATGGTTTCTGACAGCCCGGGTTTGGCACCGTACAGGTCGGCAATATCGAAGAAGCCGATGCCCGCCTCGACTGCGGCGGCGATAACGGCGTTGGTGCCTTCCTGAGTTTGAGTGGGGGTGTCGGGGCGCCCCAGGTTGTTGCAGCCGATACCGACAGAGGGCACGACCAGCCCGGAGTTACCCAGGCGTGCATATGCGGGAGATTCGATGCGTTCCATACGTTTACTCTACCGTGTTTGACAGGACGTGGTCGCAAACATTACGCCAATAGTGTTATACAACCTACACGAACAGGCAGGCTTTCTTCTCCTCGCAATGCAGGCACGGGACAATTACCAGATATAAGTAGGATATCGTACGGAGTTTATTGTATTAGCGGCAGCCCCTACCAATACAAGAAGTAATGCGGCTACAGCCGCCAGCCCAATAAAGAGCAAACCTGAAGACGCTGTGGTGACACCAATAATTGCTGTTGCTGCTGCTGGTGAATGTGGTGTACGGGTGAGCATCATAGCACCCAACGCTAGCCCACCAGCCAGTGCTCCCAGCCACAGGGAATTCCCGGCCATTCCAGTAAGCACTCCAACCGTTGCACTAACAGTCTGTCCTCCAATAACGTTCCGTGGCTGAGATAGTGGCAATTTCGGTGCCCCCATCACAAGTGCCATGGATGCAGCCATGGGAGGTATAAGCAGCATATATCCCGTACTGGCAGTAATCGCTGCAAGGAGCGTGAGAGCAACAACGCTTGCCAAAGTAGCAACAAAAATCGTCCGTATCTTGGGTCGTGGAGGAGCTGCACTCCGCCACCATGGATTTTCCACTGGGTTCGATTCATCGTTTTTCACAGCCTGCTGAGACGCATGAGGGTGTTGCGAGGATGACATAAAATCTACCTTCCTAATGTAGATACCATTAGACTAACCTCATGCTAGCATAGTCTTCATGGATGGCACGACAGCATTGCGTCAGAATCGGGAGAATCCATGAAATCGCAATACATTATTGACGGCGCTATGGTACGACCGCTAGAATCCCTAGCTTCGAATTTTGCAAGCAGCAGGTATTATGACGGCAAAGAAATTATTGATCGCTTCGAAAACATAGAAACAGCACAGGGATGGATAAACACAATGTCCCGAGAGCTTAGTATATGGTCACCATTTCAGATCGATGAGAAAGATTTAACGGTCTTTCAACAGTTGAGGGAACGTATTATTTCCTTATATTCAGCACGTATAGACGAAAATAAAGATGCTGTCAAGGATACATTATCTGCACTTACACATTCTTTAAAACCTCAAATCCATCATCTATCCGTTATCCAGATGGTGAACAGTCTAAACTCTAAGCATTCTATAGACACTCCCAACCAGTTAGTCGCGCTTATATCAGTTTCTGGTGCATTGACAATAGCGGGAGAGACAGGCGACAGGCTCCGTAAGTGCCATGCTCCTCATTGCGTCCTGTTCTACACACAGAACCACTCCAAACAACGCTGGTGCAGCAGTACCTGTGGAAACAGGTCCCGAGTAAGTCGGCACTATCAAAACCATAAATGAAATATTAATGAGAGAAACAATAATAAGGCTATTCTGTTGTTAGTTTTTGATTTACCCAACCCGCGAATAGAGTGGCTGATTTAAAGCCAGGTAAGCTCCCTCTTTTTATCCCTCCACCCAGCGGACGCATAAAAACATACTCAGACTATGTAATACAGCCCATCCTGCGCAATAAAATTTTCAAACTCGCGGGCACATTCCTCGCGTTCACCCAACCCCAATGCCGATGTATCCATCCAAACGATCAGCACTCATAAAGAATAAATTCTTACGTTACTGAGAGAGTAAATCGTACAGAGAAGAAAAATTACTTGGAGCTAATAGCTCAAGATGACGTGCTGAAAAAGCCTCAATACCCAATGCTGATTTCCTCAGAGTAAAACCGGAAGCAGATAAAGGAGGGCCCCGACATATGCGCATATCCTGTGAACCTGCAGATTCACGGGTAGAGGCGGTCGGGGGACTCTTACGTACAGTTTACACAACATGTTTTCTCAGAACAATAGGTTTTCCTTGCAGAATGCCTTCTCCCTCTCGCCGCCCGTCACCTCCTCTGCCCGCGGCCAAATCAGGTGGAGGCTTCAATACGCTAGTCCAAACTGCCGCGAACCTATATGACGTATTGTTTCGCCGCATCCCGCGATATTACGCGGTTATGACCGTCCAGTGACATGTGCCGACATATTTCTTGCTGGCACCGCGCATCCTGCCTAAAGTAGGAGTGTTATCTATCCAGAGCGACCGAGAGATCTGGCTCTTCGACGTCGCAGCAACCTCGCCAGCCTCCACCCCACGGGGTGGGCGGACAAGGTGCTCCCGCCAGAACCGATAGAAGTGAATTCCCTTCGCATTGTGCATAAAGAATTCGGCGTACCTTCGGGCACGCTTCTATCGGGTGAACACGAAGGAATGAAAATGACGACAGTTCACCCGGCTCTCTCCTACGAGCTGTATCCGCCACGGTCGCACGCAAGCTGCGAGTCCCTGCTCAAACCATTACCGAGCTTGAACAAACCAACCCGGATTACGTGTCCGTCACCTATTCGGGCGATGCGCAGCGCCGCCAAAAGACGCTGGCTCTGCTCGATCACCTGGTGCATGAAACCTCGCTGAATCCGCTGGCGCATCTCATCTGCGTGGGGCATTCCGTGGCCGATTTGGAACGCTCGGTTCGTCTGATTCTGGGGCTTGGAGTACGCGGTTTCTTGGCGCTGCGCGGCGATATTCCGCCCGAAAACACGCGCCCGCTTGAGCTGCCTTTTGCCCGCTACCTGGTGGAACTGATTCGCAGGGTGGAACGTGAGGATTTCGCGCACCTTGCCGCGGGGAAGGTGTCGATTGGGGTTGCGGCATACCCGCATAAGCACCCCGAATCTTCCTCGCTTCTTCAAGACATTGAGATTCTGCTTTCAAAACAGCGTGCCGGGGCGGATTTCGCCATCACCCAGGTTTTCTTTGAGACCGAGCGCTATTCGGGGTTGGTGGATGCTGCGCGCCTTGCCGGGGTTCAGATGCCCATTATCCCCGGTATTATGCCCATTACCTCGCTGACTCGGCTGACGAAGCTGTGCGAGCTTGCCGGACTTGAAGTACCGCGCGAGCTGGCGCATCGCCTGGAAACCGCGAGTGAGCCGCGCGAGATGCACCGCATCGGCGTGGAACATGCACTCGACCAATGTCGCAAGGTGCTTGATGCTGGCGCCCCCGGCCTGCATTTCTTCACATTTAACGAGCATGAGGCTGTGCTGGACGTCCTCGAAGAACTCGACGTTCCGCGCTACTCGAACCGTTTCAAACTCCCCTTGACCGATCTTCAATACCTCTAAACTCCTCCCCTTTTATTTGACCCCCTCCCACAGTAAGGAACTAGGATGACCCACACCCCATTCCCCGCAGCAACCATCGTCGGTTACCCCCGCGTGGGCCGTTTCCGTGAGCTGAAGAAGGCACAGGAAGCGTTCTGGAAAGGCAAAATCACGCAGGATGAACTGCGCCAGGCGGCCGCAGATGTGCAGCGCACCTACTATGACCGTGTGATCGAGCGCGGTCTTAGCGCAACCGATTCGTCTATCCCGGCGACTTTCTCGTACTACGATCAGGTGCTTGATGCCGTGCGCCTTTTCACCCTCGTGCCCAAGCGTCTTGCCGACGCCAAGGATGCGCGCGGCCTGCTCGATCTGCCCGGGTACTTTGCTCTAGCGCGCGGCACCGAGACGCTGCCTCCGCTGGAGATGACGAAATGGTTCGACACGAACTACCACTACTTGGTGCCCGAGATCGGCCCGGATACCGAGATCACGCTGAATCTTGAGGCTATTGACGAGCAGCTTGAAGTCGCCAAGGAACATGGGGTGACGGTGCGCCCGCAGCTGGTCGGCCCGCTCACTCTGCTTCTCGGGGCGAAAGCCGAGCAGGGTTCGCCCGAAGGGTTCACACCGCTGGATCGCCTGGACGATTTCGTGAAAGCCTACCAGCAGGTGCTCGCCGAGCTGGCGGCACGCGGCGTGCAGTGGGTGCAGCTCGACGAACCCGGTCTGACCGTAGACCGCGACATTCCCAACGCCAAAATCGCCGAATTGGCGCGTAAAACTTACACCGCGTTGGCAGCCGAAACGAACCGCCCCGCAATCCTGGTGACAAGCCCCTACGGCAATCTGCGCGAAAACCTGCCCGCCCTGTTAGACACCGGTATTGAGGCTCTGCACCTCGACCTGGTTTCCACGCTCTACGATGCCGAGGCACTGACCGCCTTCAAAGACTCCGGCGTCACCCTGGTGGCGGGTGCCATTAACGGGCGCAATATTTGGCGTGCCGACCTGCGAACGCTCCTGCACGCACTCCAGAACATTAACGGCGGTGCGGTGGCGGTTGCGTCCTCAACCTCGCTGCAGCATGTGCCGCACGATCTCGACCTTGAAGACCCCGCCGATGTGCCCGTAGACGGTCTGGCTTTTGCCGACCAGAAAGTCGCCGAGATCGTGACTCTTGCCCGCAGTCTTGCCGACGGTGAGTCTGCGGTTGAGGCAGAGTTGAAGACCGCCGACGAAGCGCTGGCACGTTTCACAGCGGACCCGCGTAAGCATAATGCGGCAATCCGTGAGCGTGCCGCATCCGTGAAACCGCAGGATTTTGAGCGTCCCGAACTGAAGACCCGCCGGGATGCCCAAGCCGATCTGAATCTGCCGAAACTGCCGACCACAACCATTGGTTCGTTCCCGCAGACCGGCGATATTCGCCGCCACCGTGCAGAGGCACGTGCCGGTAAAATCACGCAGCAGCAGCTTGACGAGTTCCTGCGTGAAGAGATCGCCTCCGTTATTAAACTCCAGGAAGATTTGGGCCTGGATGTGCTCGTGCACGGTGAGGCCGAACGTAACGACATGGTGCAGTACTTCGCCGAAAACTTCGATGGTTTCGCCACGACAAAGCACGGCTGGGTGCAGTCCTATGGTTCACGCTGCACCCGCCCGTCGGTGCTGTTCGGCGATGTGAAACGCTCAGGTGAAGGGCTGCGCGGCGAGGCCGTGACCGTGCCCTGGATTTCCTACGCCCAGTCGCTCACCGATCGTCCCGTCAAGGGCATGCTGACTGGCCCGGTGACTATTCTGGCTTGGTCGTTCGTGCGTGATGACCAGCCGCGCGAGGAAACCGCAAACCAGGTGGCGTTGGCGCTCGCCGACGAAATCGCCGATTTGGAAGAGGCGGGCATCCGCATTATTCAGGTGGACGAACCGGCACTGCGTGAGCTTCTGCCACTGCGCCGTGATGAGCAGCCCGCGTACCTGGCGTGGTCGGTGAATGCGTTCCGCCTGGCGACGAGCGCGGTCGAGGATAAAACTCAAGTTCACACCCACCTGTGCTACTCGGAGTTCAACGAGATTATTGATTCGATTAATGCCCTGAATGCGGATGTGACCAGTATTGAGGCGGCACGCTCGCATATGGAGCTGCTGGCCGATATTCCCGAAAGCTATGTTTCGGGGCTGGGCCCAGGCGTGTGGGATATTCACTCGCCGCGTGTGCCTTCGCAGTCCGAAGTTGAGGAGCTGATCCGTGCCGCGATTGGGTACGGAACCATCTCTGACCTGTGGGTTAACCCGGACTGCGGTTTGAAGACCCGCGACTACGAGGAGACGAAGAGGACGCTCAAGAACGTGGTGGCCGCCGCGAAGAAGGTTCGGGCGAGCCTGTAGCCTCTTTATATAGGTCCGCGAGCAGCGGGTTTTTGCCCGAGAAGGTGAGAAAATATCACCTTTTCGGCAAAATACCCGCTGCTCGCGGATTGTTTTCCCCGCGTCCCGGGTCATCCTGCGGGCAGCTTGAGGGGTCACCTCATACTGCGGGGTGAGGCGCGCCATCTGCTCACCCCCTAGAATGGGTTCATGGATAACACTAAAAAATCAGGTATTGTCACCGAATGGGTCGATTCAAACGTCAAACCGGGCGATGATTTCTTCCGCCACGTGAACGGCGCGTGGCTCGACACGTACGAGATCCCCGCCGACCGCTCCAAAGACGGCGGCCTGTACACCCTGCGCGATGACGCCGAGAAGCATGTGCGTGAGATTATTGAGCGCGTCGCAAAAGAACAGCCTGCTTCCCGTATTGGTGCACTGTACAACTCGTTCATGGACACCAAGAAAATTGAGGCGGATGGCCTGGGCCCGCTGCTGAAAGAGGTCGCCCCCATCCTGAACGCGCAGACCCCGCAGCAGCTGGCGGTCACCCTGGCGCTGCTCTCACGCGCGGGTATTTCGCAGCTGATCGGCTGGTACACGAGTATCGATTCGAAGGACCCGCAGAAGTACACGTTCTATATGACCCAGTCGGGCCTGAACCTGCCGGATGAGGCGTACTACCGTGAGGAGAAGTACGAGCAGGTGTGCTCCGCCTATATTGAGCATATTGCGCGTGTTTTTGAGCTGACTGGCTTGGCGGAGGGGTTTAGCCTCACCCCGGCGGAGGCGGCGAAACTGATTTTTGCGCATGAGGCCGAGATTGCCGTCCACCACTGGGATGTGGTCGCTAACCGCGACGCCGAGGCGCGGTACAACCCGGTGGATGCGGCTGAGCTTGAGGAGAAGTTCCCCGGGTTCCAGTTCTCGCACTGGCTGCGGGCGCTTGGTGCTGACCCCGACAGTATGGGCAAGGTGGTGGTGTCTCAGCCGTCGTTCTTTGAGGGTGTGGCGCGCCTGTGGGAGCAGACGCCGCTGCTGACGTGGAAGCTGTGGGCGGTGTGGAATGCTGTGCATTCGCGGGCACCGTTTATGTATGACGAGCTGGTGCAGGCGAATTTCGATTTTTACGGCCGCACCCTTTCGGGTACGGAGAAGCTGCGCGATAGGTGGAAACGCGGCGTGGGCACGGTTGAGAAGGCGCTCGATCAGGAGGTCGGCAAGGAGTATGTGGCGGTGCATTTCCCGCCGGAGCATAAGGCGAAGATGCTCAAACTGGTGGATAACCTGCTGGAGGCATACCGCCGCTCGATCACGAACCTGGAGTGGATGACCGAGGCCACCCGGGCGAAGGCCCTGGAGAAGCTGTCCATGTTCGTGACGAAAATCGGTTACCCGGATGAGTGGCGTGACTACTCGAAACTTGAGCTGGTTGAGGGCGATCTGTTCGAGAATTTGCGCCGCGCCTCCGCCTTTGACTGTGATTTTATGCTGGAACGCAATGGCCAGCCGGTGGATAAGAACGAGTGGCTGATGTCGCCGCAGACGGTGAACGCCTACTATATGCCCCCGGCGAATGAGATCGTGTTCCCGGCCGCTATTTTGCGCCCGCCGTTCTTTGACCCCGAGGCCGACGATGCAGCAAACTACGGTGGTATTGGTATGGTGATCGGGCACGAGATCGGCCACGGTTTTGATGATAAGGGCTCACGCTATGACGGCACGGGGGCGCTGAATAACTGGTGGACCGATGAGGACTACGAGGAGTTCAATAAGCGCACGCACGCCCTGGTTGAGCAGTATAATGCCTACACCCCGGTGGGCCTTGACCCGGAAAAGTTCCGGGTAAACGGTGAGCTGACGCTGGGTGAGAATATTGGTGACTTGGCGGGACTGTCGATTGCGATTGAGGCGTATAAGATCGCCCTTGAGCAGCAGGGTATTAATTCGTTGGAGGACGCGCCGGTACTTGATGGGATGAGCGCGGCGCAGCGTCTGCTGTGGTCCACGGCTCAGGGCTGGCGCACAAAATCCCGCCCGCAGCACGCGGAGATGATGATTTCGGTGGATCCGCACTCCCCCGATGAGTTCCGGGTGAACGGCACGGTACGCAATATTGACGAGTTCTACACGGCTTTCGGTGTTACTGAGGGCGATCAGCTGTACCTGCCGCCTGAGGAGCGGGTGCGTATCTGGCTGTAGCGCCCTGCGCCTTTGGCAGAATCTTTAGCAGACCCACAAACCTGCGGGCAGGGGGTATCGGTTTGAGCAGCGGATATTTTCTCCTCTGTTAGAACACATATCCTCTGCTCGCGGCCTCAGGGGCTGGATGTTAGGTCGTGCGGCGGGTCCACTTGGTGAGGGTAAGACCCGCTGTAACAGCTATGAGGGATGCGGCACACACTATGGCGTACAGCCCGGTATCAGCCCACACACTCACATGTGAGAACAGCAGGCTGCCTAATGCGGTGAAGAGTGCAGTTGCCAGGAAAATAACCGACATAACTTTCCCAATATGTTTGGGGGTACTGTTCTTCTGCACATCACTATATAGTCGAATATTGTAAATAACTATAATTCCTGCGCTTATAAATAATGCACAAAATACACTAATAATTCCGGGAATAATAGCTATGCAGTACGCGCAGCACATCAGAAATAGTAGAGTATTTGGGTGAGCTCTTGCCCCGAGACTGGGCGTTTTATGAATAATAGCGGATGCAGCCACAGCACCCAGCGCCGAGATAAACATGCCCAACCCGTACATGTTTGAGTCCATCCCCAGGTGCGCCACTCGCCCCAGCAGCAGATACAGAGTGGAGGCTCCCCACACATTAATGACCGTAATGTAGAGTACCTCGCGTCTAAGATATGCTGAAGAGGCTATATATGCTAGTCCATCACTTAAATCACGGGTTATTCGAGGTTTTTCTTCCGTCACCTCAGCACGAGACACACGCCGCCCCGAAGGCAGATACAGAGTGATTACCAAAGAGAGCATGAAGGAGACAAAATTGACAATCAGCGCAGCTTCAAGAGCATCAGCTGTCTGTTGCGCCAGGATAGCTGCACCCACTAGCGGGCCCGCCGAACGCGATAATTCCCCTACCACCGAATAAACACTATTGTATTTTTCAAACTCTTGAGTATGGAGTATTTCAGGAATGATAGCCCGGCTGGTGGGCGCATATATTGTTGCGATAAGCGACAACCATGCCGAAAGAATGAGCACAATAAAAACACTTGCGTGCCTGTCAAGGTATATCGATAATACGGCGGCGACTATACAGAAAATACTGTTTATAATGTCATAGGCGATAAGCAGTGTTTTCTTATTGTATCTGTCAATAATCGTGAACCCCAGAATACTGGCAAGAAGCACCCCTGCCCCATTGAGTGCGTTCATCAGCCCCACCGTCTGGTTACCTGCATGTTGGCTCACGTACCATGCGACCACCACAGTGTAGGCGATCGACCCTACTCGGGAGAGGGCGGTGGCAGGAATAAGGTTGTGTGCCCTGCTGTATCTGTTAACCACCTGGTTTATCACCGTTTCATCATTACCCATACGGCGCGGCTTCTAGCTCGCAGTGTTGGATTTTTATATCCTTCGCGGGTGCATAAGAGTGCATCTATACCTTGTTCGTGCCGCTGGTTGCGGAGGAGAAGAACAAGGCGTCAGTGCTGATGACCCACTTGTTGTCTTTGTAGGTTAGATGCATCTCTGCGTCATCGGTTATTTCCCGCTTGTCACTGGAAATATCTCGCGCACGGCCATCTGACACAGCGAACTCCCCAATAGTGATTTTCGCTGTGCAAGGCCACATGTATGTGTCGTCTTTTTTCGTGGGCAGGGGATCTTTAAGGATGAAAACGCACTTGGATTCCCCCACCCATGCCTGGGTGAAGGGTTTCCCAAAATACTCGTACACGCCCTTTTTGTCTGCCTCCTCCATGTTCACCTGCTGAATACAGGTGTCTTCCCCGGTGTTTATGGCGTAGGTGATGGCGGCCGCATAATGCCCGAGGGCGGAGTAGATTCCCGCAACGGTTTTATTGTCGATGTTGGCGGGTTTGACGGGTTTAGGCGTGTTCTTGGCGCGGTGCTTTCGGGTGGCGGGTTCGTAGGTTCCCGCGGAGGTGTCGTAGCTGTCGAACTTGATCTCGCCCGAGTAGTCTCCCCTCATGTCTGTGAGCTGGGCGGAGGAGGTGCAGGCCCCTAACGCGGTGGCACCTGTTGCGGCGATCCCCGTGAGCACGGCGCGGCGGGTCACGGCGGAAGTTCGGGTTAATGCGGAAGTCATAGGGTCATCGTTCCTTTTTGCGGTCGATGGTCGGTTCTTCATTCATCATATCGACCGCCGGGGAACATCTAAAGACCCCACCGCCTTCACTGTGGTGCAGGTAACCAGTGTTATAGCTTGTGAATCATCTGTAACACTCGTGAGCTGTTCCACTTTGCGCGGAGCACAGAAGAAACAGGGCACCGGGTCCTGCGGGGGGGCGAGCGCGGCAGCCGCCTTGGCGCGGCCCTAGACGCGGGAGGTCCCCCCTGCACCGGGCGATGAGGAGCTGCTGCCGGTGGGCAGGGCATCAAGGACCCACCGCTCGTCCTTGTACCGGGCAACAATATCCACGGAGTAGTCTTGTGACCGTTCTGATTCTGGGACTTCTTCCACTGAACGATTCTTCACCCGGAAGGGGCCGATCCTAACAGTGAACAGAGCTGGCCACGTGTAGGTATCGCCGTCTTGCCGGGGTGTAGCCTCTTTAAGACTAATGATGAGTGTGGGGTCAGCAACCCAGGTGGAGCCGCTAACACGGCCTATAGCTCTTGTCAGAGAGGCTTTATCTTCGCTGCTTAATGCGCTTTTTCCAACACATTCCGCGTCGCCGCTGTTGAACCCGTAGATGTAGGCGGCAGCCAAGTAGGCAATATTGGCGTGGAGTCCGGCCACACTGTTCTTATTCGCTTCTTCGGGAAGAATAGGTTTGGGGACGTTTTTGGCACGGTGTTCCCGGGTGGCGGGTTCGTAGGTTCCCGCGGAGGTGTCGTAGTTCTCGATTTTCGCTTCGCCGCTAAAGTCGGTGCGTTCAGAGCTTGAGGGGCTGGCTGCCCCTTCCTCTATTGTTTGTGTGGTGGCAGGCACCAGTGTGGAGGCGCATCCTGTGAGCGCGGTAGCGGCTGCAATACCCACGGTCATGAGTGCGGTGCGGCGGGTATAGGCGGAAGTTGTCATAGTGTGTCATCCTCAACGATTGGTGATTGCCATATTAGTTTATCTGTATGGCGGTATTTAGTTTAACGGCTTAACCACGGTGTTGCTTGTTATTTTGGCAAGTATTTCATCTCTGGCGGCTGGCGCCTGGGCCTGAAAGCTGATCGTCCTGGGCTCATCTGAGAGGGCCGAAAACGGGTGAAGGTTCAGTCTCCAACGCACCGTCCGTCGGTGCGCAGCGCATGCCCAAACGTTACCCCTGAATATTGTGTTAAAGCAGCGCTAAAACCCTTCGCGCCGCGCGGTCCGGGCCGCTTTTGCGCGACTATTCAGGTTCTTTCCGTACAATAGAATACGTTGCCTCCGTACAGGTGCGCGGCACCCGAATAACCGTGCACGGTACGTATTGGCGGCTTCACCGTGACTATTAGTGCGCTACAGAAAGGGTGTCCAGTGTCTGACGTTCCCGCCTCCGAACCACAGTTCGGTGCACCCCCAACCGTTACCCAGGCCCCTGCCAGACTGGGCACCCAAGGCACCCTGGATTTGGTGAAAAAAGAGACCCGCGCACCCGAGGCAGCCACGGTGAATAACGGCGCTGATGAGCTGGCAATAGCGCTGAATAACACCGACCTGAAATCCCCCACGCTGCTTGACACCCTTGAGAACACGATCTCGGTGTACGGTGCCGACACGTTCAACGGTATTGACGTAATCACCCAGCGGCTGCTGAACATGCAGGAGCTTGAGCTCGCCCCCGAGTCGCCGCAGACGAAAGCCTCGAAAAACTTGGCTGAACTACGCGCGCAGATCAACTCCCTAGATTACAGCGCAATTGACGGCACCCCCGGCAAGCGCGGCCTGGCAAAACGCCTGCTGGGGCGCGGCAAAAACAAGATGGAGGCGTTCTTCTACCAGTACGCCACCGTCAACCGCAATATTGAGGGCATCAGCAAAAAACTTAAAAAAAGTCCACGGACGCCCTGGTGATGCAGCAGGCGGAACTGGTGAAGCTGCGTGAACGCCTGCAGGAAGGCATGCGGGATTTGAACGAGAAAGTTGCGGTGCTTCAGCAGTTCGCCGACATGGTGCGTGCCGCCGCCGAAGAGACCCGCCTTGAAGGGGACGAAGAGACCGCGCGCATTTACACCGAGAAGGTGCTGTACGTGACCGAGCAGCGCATCAGTGACCTGCTCACGAAGCTTGAAATCGCCGGGCAGGCGTACCTGACCAGTGACGTTGTCTCCAGCAACGGTAAAGAGCTGATTCGCGGTATCCGCCGCGCCGAAGACACCACCCTGTGGGCGTACAAGATGACCGCCTACATCGCCCGCTCTTTGGGTATGCAGGAGGCGGTGCTGCAGCAGCTTGGTGCCCTGAAACAAACCACGGAGAACGCGATCACGCGCAACGCCGAGATGCTGTCCTCGCAGGCTACGCGCATCCAGCAGATGGCGTCCCAGCCCGCAATCGACCCGCAGGTGCTGGAGCAGGCGCACGGCAAGGTGCTGGCCGCTCTTGATGAAATTTCTTCCTTCAGGCAGGGGGCGGTGGATGCGTTCGCCCAGTCAAACCAGATGCTGCGGGAGCTCACCGCCGACTCGATGCGCCGCGTCGAACGCAGCAACGCCGAAGAGAACACGGTCACCGGCGGCGGTTCTGCCCGCGCCATCACCAGGAACTAGCGCCAATGAGCTTCCTTAAATGGTTTCTTGGGGTTCAGGATACACACCCCGCACCCCAGCTTGGGCAGCAGCCAGCCCCACCCGGGGCGGGGGTGGGCGAGCATACTGCCCAGGCCGGTAACGCACAGGCGTACCCGCAGGTACACGAGCCCACACCCGCCGAGGTGATCGCGGAGGCCAGCATACGCCTGGGGCAGTTCGCTGACACGGTACCGCCTCGGGCGCTCTTTCCGGCGTTTGAGATGGTCGAAACCTACCGGAAGATCACGGATGAGGCGGGGTCTAACACGCACCAGGCGCTGCCGGAAACAACCTCGTACACCCTGCAGACGGCGCTAAGCACCTACCTGCCGAACCTTTTCACCGCCTATACGCGCACCCACTCCCCCACCGAGACGCAAACCACCGAGCTGGTGCAGGCGCTCACGGAGGCGAACCGCGAGTTCTCCACCGCCCTGAACCTGGTGCGGGCCGGGCACAGCATGGACCTTGAGACGCACACCCTGTTTATGCGTAAGCGCATGGTGGCATGATGGGGGCGGTAACATGATGGAACTGAGCATCGGGCAGAACGTGAACCTGACCCAGGCCGCCCCCGAGGTGCACAATATCCTGGTGGGGCTGCGGTGGCGCACCGACGAACCGCTGCTGCGTGAATGCCTGGAAGCCGGGGTGCTGCTCACAGCGGGCGGGCGCCTGGTGAACCGCCGCGATTTCGTGTTCGCGCACCAGGTGCTTGACAGCTCCGCCAGTGTGCACCGCCGCGAGCTCATGGGCGACGACAAGGCACAGTTCGGCATACATTTACCGGAGGTTCCAGCGGATGTGGACTCGCTGGAGGTGGTGCTTTTCATTAACGGGGAAAGCTCAATACGGCTTAACCGTGCCAGCGGCATACGGGCCCGCGTCATTAACCCGGCCACGGGAGCCACCATGTTCCGTGCACCACTGGCGCAGGTGGGCCGCAGCGCGGCGGTGCGCCTCATGCAGGTGTACCGGCACCGTGGGGACTGGAAGGTGCGTGCGGTGTGTGACGAATGGGCAGATGTTCCAGCGATGCTGCGGGGGTTCGGGTTGTGAGCCGCTACAGCTTCTTAACGGCGTACCTGGCCGACCCGGCGCCGCAGAATACTCGTGACCACGGCGGCAGCGCCCCTGCCACCACGGGCAGCGCGGCGGCCCACGCACCCCAGCGAACAGCCTCGGCCGCCACCCAAAACACCCGGCACAGCTCCCCCACACCGGCGGCGCAGCCCGGTGGCGGCGGGCGTCGCGTGCAGGCCCCCTCAGTCGTCAAACCCGGCGGGGCGAATAGCGCGGGGCGGTCGGTGGCCCCGCCAGATATGCGTAAACCCGCGCGCCGCACCGCCACTACACCCCCGCAGAGCCCAACAGCCGAATATCGGGGGCACCCTCCGGGGCCGAAACCACCGATACATCCACACCCGTAACCGCCAGCCCTATACCAGACCCCGAACCGCACTGGTGGGGGTCCGCCCCGAACATCACCGAAGCGGCGCAGGAGGAACGGGCCTTAATACTTGATACGGTACAGTCCGGAATCGGCGGGGTGAGCATCACCGGCACGAACCTGCACGCAACCCTGCTCACCTGGGACGGCGCCACCATCAACTACCCTGAGCCTTCACGGCCCGAACCCATTGATACGGTCACCAGGATCACTCTCAACACCGACTGCACGGTGCTGAGCATACCGCCGCGGGCGCTCGCGCAGCTGCGTTCGCTGGCTGTGGGCGGAGAAAATCTTATACTGGCCAACACCAGCCTGGGGTTTACCCGAACCCTGGGCAGGGGCGCGCTAGTATTAAGCGAGAGTGGGTACGCTACGCTCGCAATAGCCATTATTGGCTAGAAATAACCACCATAAATAGATAAGAGATAAGGAAAGGTACATGGCTGCTATTAAGCTCACCAAAGGCAACCCCATTAACCTCACCAAGGAGGCCCCCGGCCTGAAGAACCTCACCATCGGTCTCGGCTGGGACCTGTCAATTGCCGGGGAAGCGTACGACCTGGACGCCTCGGTCATGCTCACCGATGAGAACGACAAGATCATTTTCGATGACGCCTCCCTGATCTTCTTCAATAACCCCACCAGCGCGGACGGGGCGATCGTGCACACCGGCGATAACCGCACGGGTGACGCCGAAGGCGACGATGAGACGATTATCGTGAACCTTGAGAAGGTGGACCCTCAGATTCAGCGTGTGCACATCCTCGCCTCCATTTACGAGGGTGAGAAGACCGGCAAGAACTTCGGTGTGGTGCGCAACGCCTACGTGCGCCTGATTAATGACGACACCAACGAAGAGATCGCCCGCTACGACCTGTCCGAAGACTGCTCGGCGGCACCGGCGGTGCTGTTCGCTGTGGTGTACCGCCATAATGGCGAGTGGCGTTTCAAGGCTGTGGAAGACCCCTTCACCGGTGGCCTGCCGCACCTGCTCACCTCCTACGGTTTTACCGTCTAGAACCCTCTAGACAGCACACACACGCTCTATAAGGAGAGCTTTTAATCAATGGCATTGTTGAAATTCTTCAAATATGACCTGCTCATCACCCTCGCGGCGCTCGTTGTGGCGATGTTCTACGGCGGTGTTTCGGGCATGGTTTCCGCCGCGATCCTGATCGTGCTTGAGATCGTGTTCTCATTCGACAACGCGGGCGTGAACGCAAAATACCTGAACAAGATGTCGCACGCCTGGCGCCGTATCTTCCTGACTGTAGGCGTGCTCGTGGCGGTATTCGGGATGCGTCTGGTGTTCCCGTTCCTGATCGTGTGCCTGGCCGGTAACGTGGGACCGGTCGAAGCGTGGAACCTGGCCATGGAGCGCGGCGACCCGCACACCCCCGGCACTTACGGCTACATTCTGGAATCGGCGCATCACACGATCGCCTCTTTCGGCGGCATGTTCCTGCTGATGCTGTTCCTCTCATTCCTGTTCGAGGCAGGTAAGGATGTGCACTGGCTGGCGGTCATTGAGAGGCCGCTGGCTAAGGCGGGGCATTTCGACTCAATGCCGGTGCTGGTTTCGGGTGCGATCCTGTTGGCGGCCGCACAATTGTTCGGGGCCGAGCACCATGAACAGTACACGATCCTGCTCTCCGGGCTGCTGGGTATGCTCACGTTCCTGGCGACGAACGGTCTGGCGACGTTCATGGAAGACCGCAATGAGGCTCAGGAAGAGTCCCTGTCGGAGGTCGCCATGCTCACGGGTAAGGCCGCGTTCTCCATGTTCATCTTCCTGGAGGTGCTGGATGCGTCATTCAGCTTCGACGGGGTGCTGGGCGCTTTCGCGGTGACTTCCGACCCGATTATTATTGCGATCGGCCTGGGTGTGGGCGCCCTGTTCGTTCGTTCAATGACGATCTACCTGGTTGAGAAAGGCACCCTGCAGGAGCTGCGCTACCTGGATCACGGCGCGCACTGGGCGATCGGTGTTCTGGCGCTCATGCTGATAGCGACCCTGAAGTGGGATATCCCGGATTATGTGATCGGTTTATCTGGCATCGTGTTCATTGCGGGTTCGGTCATCTCATCCCGCCGCGCTAATCGTGCCGAAGCCGTCGAGAATGATGGGGACGCCAAAGAACCCGTAACCTCGGGAAGCTCAACCGATTAGGCCGCCCTGTGAGCGTGTCCGTAACCGCTGCCGGGTGGCCGCCCCACTGGGGTGGGCGCTGTCACCCGGCGCGGCATGACAACTAACGTACAACGATGTAGAAGGGTATAGAAACTATGGCCATTAACCTTTCAAAAGGCCAAAAGATTAACCTGTCAAAAGATAGCGGCCTCACTCAGGTACGCCTGGGGCTGGGCTGGGACCCGATCAAGGTGAAGGGCTTCTTTGGGCGTACCAAGGAGAAGGCCGTGGACTTGGACGCTTCGGTGCTGGCCTATGATGCCTCGGGGCAAATGGTTGAGGCCGTGTTTTATGGGTCGTTGCGTGCCGCAAACGGCTCAATCATCCACCACGGTGATAACCTCACTGGTGCTGGTGATGGCGACGACGAGGTTATAGACATTAACCTGCCCGGGGTGGATGCCCGCGTCAACACCCTGGCGCTGGTGATCACCTCATATTCGGGTGATCAGTTCAGCAGTATTGAGAACGCGTTTGTGCGCGTCGAAAATGTGGAAAACCGGCAGGAACTGGCCCGTTTTGAGATGACGCAGAAAGGCTCGCACACGGGTCTGATGGTCGCCTCCATTAACCGGGACGGGAACGATTGGGTGTTTAAGGCCGTGGGTTCGCCGCTGCCGGGCGCCGCACGCACCCCGCGGGACGTTATCGACCCGGCCCGCGCCTACCTGTAACCTGCCAGCTAACGCGAACCGCAGGAGCAGGTTCCGGCCCGTGACACAGGGGTGCCCCAGATGGTTAGCCATCTGGGGCACCCCTGTTACGTACTTTAGTCAGTCATGGTGCGCACCCGACACTTCGGCGGCGCCGCACCAACCAGGTGTCTTTGAAGCAGACGCAGGTAACCGCCTAGATTGAACTGCTGGGTGAGGCACTGGCTGATGCACCCGGCGACTGAGAGCTGATGTCACTAAGATGCCACGCACCATCCGAATATTTGGCAGTAAGCTCACCCTTATACGTGTGCTTCCGTTCTGCCTCCTTGAACTCCTGCACTTTTCCGGGAGCTGCTATATATTCCCCAAGGTCAGAGGTGAATGTAACTGGCCAATGGTAGGTGTCATCACGTTTAGTAGGCTGGGGTTCTTCCAGAACAGCCGTAAAAGTGGGGTTATCAAGCCATGCTTCCCCCTCTTTAAACGCCTTGTACATATCCCTGGCAGAATCCTTAGTAATGTCCCGTTTGTCTTCGTCATTGAGGTCTGACTGCTCAAAATACTGGTCGTCTCCCGTAGCAAAAAGATACTGTAGCGACGCTATCATGAACGCAAGAGACGAGTAGAGGCCCGCCGCTGACTCCTCACGAATATTATCAGGCTTAACAGGTTTGGGCACGTTCTTTGGCGGCTGGGTGCGGGTAGCTGGCCTGTAGGTTCCCGCAGAGGTGTCGTAGCTTTCGAGCTTCACCTCACCTCTATAGTCTTTCTCGGGCTCTTTTGTCTGATCATCATCAGAAATATCTGAGGCAGAAGAGTTTATATTCAGCCCGCTGCAGGCGGTTAAAAACGTAAGGGAGCCAGCGCCTAAAAAGCCAAAGGCGGCACGGCGGTTCACTATGAATGTCATGTTAGGTTTCCTTTCAGCTGGTGAATAACCAGCCTCACCATCATACTGAGCTTTCACCACGGTGAGCGGGGGTTTTCCAGCCCAAATCTGCGCTGCAGCTTTTTGCGCAGGCAAGAATTTTCCGCATACCACGGTGCAAGGGGCGACTTACGGCTTCACCGTTGAAGAGAGCGCCTGAATACCTGCAAGCTCCCACACACCACCTGTATACTCGCCACGCATAACAACTTTGCTACTAGTTTTCCGTTCATTAGCAGGCATATCGCGCACTTGACCGGCAGCCACTAAGTAGGTACCTACTGCGACTGTGATGGTTGCTGGCCATAGATAGTATTTACCCGATTTATTGGACGAGGATGTTTCTAGGGTGATGACATACTTGGGATCTTCAAACCAGACTTCACCTGTTTGCAGAACCGAGTACTGTTCAACCATTATGTCGTAGTTTTTCTTCTCCTCTGGGTGAAGTTTGACCTGCTCAGTGTATTGGGAATCCCCAGTGGTCATGAGGTACTGCATTGAGGCTGCCATGAATGCCAAGGATGAGTAGAACCCTTCCTCAGAGTTCTCGTTCATGTTCTTTGGTTTGATGGGCTTAGGCACGTTCTTCGCTGGCTGGGTGCGGGTAGCTGGCGAGTAGGTTCCCGCAGAGGTGTCGTAGCTTTCGAGCTTCACTTCCCCTTTATGGTCTACCGACGATGAGCTGGACGGTGAATTAGAGGCAGCAGAAGACGACGAACTTGCCGGACCAGCAGAAGCACCGGACGATGCGCTGCTGCTCTCAGCTTCTTGATGCTTCACAACGGTTCTTATAGGGGCGCAGGCGGACAACAATGCCCCAGCAGATCCAGCACCCACAAAGCTCAGAGCGGCACGGCGGTTAAATACGGAAGTCACAATATTATCGATCTTGTTTGTCTAGATTCAGGATGTTTGACTTCTTTATTATAGCTAAAATTCGTTTTTATGACCTTAAATTTCATTTTACGAGTCATCTGAAAGATCATAGGTCATAATGGTAACTTCCCACACGCCACCAGTGTATTTCCCTTTCATATACCCCTTTTGAGGTTTTTCAGCCCCTGTAGAAGGCACAGGAACCGTCTGGCCTTGTGCGTTATGGACATTTTTACCGTAATCAAAAACGACCGTAGAGGGCCATGTGTAACTAGAGCCTGACTTGGTGGGCTGGTCAGTTGTTAATGTAATAACAATCTTGGGGTTTTCAAACCATGCGACACCGCCTGCGATATATTGTGCCATCTCATCGTAGTCACTCAGATCCTCTTCCTCATCAGTCTTTACCTGGTCCAGGTATTGCCGGTCGCCCGTTGTCACAAAATACTGGAATGAAGCGGCATAGAAAGCGATTGTTGAGTATAGACCAGCCACCGAGTTTTCATTCATATTCGCTGGCTTAATGGGTTTAGGTACGTTCCGCGGGGGATGCTCGCTGGTGCCGGGCTCATAGGTGCCTGCGGAGGTGTCGTATTTCTCTAGTTTTGCCTCACCTTTATAGCTCTTTGCAGACTCCGAAGATGCTGGTGAAGACGATGACGTAGAGACCGCAGGGCTCACGGACTCCTCAGAAGGCTCCGGAGAATACGAATCAGGGGTACTGCTAATGCTGCTACTGCTGCTGCTACTGCTATCGCCGCTACTTTTCTTAACACTTCTTAGCGGGGCGCAGGCCGCTAAGAACGCAGCAGACCCTACACCCAGAAGACCCAGGGCGGCACGGCGATTAAACACGGAAGTCATGACAGGGGTCGCATCCTTTCCACATAAGGTGATCGCGCACTCTTATCATACAGCGGCAGCTCACCTACTGAATGCCTGATGAGCTGAAGTTAACAGTCTCGCATTTACCCCTGAACAAGACATACGACGTTTCCTATTCCCAGGTTTATGTATTTTGCTCTACCGAACCGGCGTGTCAGCTAGATTGTATCGAACCGAGAGTGTCAATTTTCCACACACCATCTACGTATTCACCGCGGAAAACAGCGTTCATACTGTTCTTCTGTTCGCTGGCGCTAAGGGCTTTTGATTTCCCATTGACAGCATACGCATGCGTACCGAAAGATACTTTCACCTCAGCCGGCCATAGATAATATTGATTTGCTTTACTGGGCTCCGAATTCTTCAGGTCAAATACTACTTTAGGGTTCGAATACCAGACAACGCCACCTGCTATATAGCTGATTAATTCGTTGAATTTTTCCCCAAAACTTTCTTTTTCTTTCTGCCCTAACTTGACCTGATCCATGTACATTGTATCCCCAGAACGTAGGGCATACTCTAGCGCCGCCGCATAGAACGCGAGGTTTGAGTAGAATCCAGCCTCCGATTTTTCGTTCATATTGTCAGGTTTAATGGGTTTCGGCATATTCCGGGGCGGGTGTTCACTGGTACCAGGCTCGTAGGTACCCGCCGAGGTATCATATTTTTCAAGTCTCGCTTCACCGCTGTAGTCTTTTTTCTGTGCAGTTGGCGAAGCCGATGCCGTGCCAGCAGGACTCTCGGAAGCTGATTCGCTAGGGTTCTCTGCACCTTTCTTGACACTTCTTAGCGGGGCGCAGGCCACTGAAAACGCAGCAGACCCTACACCCAGAAGACCCAGGGCGGTACGGCGGTTAAACACGGAAGTCATGACAGGGGTCGCATCCTTTCCACATAAGGTGATCGCGCACTCTTATCATACAGCGG
>BNJS01000675.1_pt1 | contig 63545 bp, 73 predicted proteins | sample 8540461 | NCBI WGS metagenome assembly BNJS01 (sample SAMD00202454, study PRJDB9452) | human saliva metagenome | isolation source: human saliva | place: Japan
CCTTAGTAGCTGCTGCCTTCTGGTTTCCGGTATAGAACGGATGACACTTGGAACAAATTTCCACGTGAATCTCCGGCTTTGTGGAACCTGTTACGAAGGTGTTTCCACAGTTGCAGGTTACAGTTGCCTGATGGTAACTTGGATGAATGTCTTCTCTCATATTTTCCCTCTTTCTGCATGGTTTCCAACCATGCGCATTCGCCTATCCGTAATCGGATTACTTGGTTTTCATAAAGCAAAATCCGCTTTAGCCAAGATACGATACCACACAAAGGAAAAACTGGCAAGTCTTGTTATACAAAAAACATAGTCATCTTACACCAAAACCATAGACCAAATCAATCTCAAAACCAAACTTCACATTGTCTAAAACCGTACACTACATTTCCCGAATACTGAATTCCGCCATTCCCAATAATGGGAATGTCATAGTCTTTCGTCACTGAAATAAAAGGATATATTTTTCTATCTGAATTCAAGACCTATAACTCCGTATGTGATTCCTCCGTAACTGCATGAATCCTCTCTTCCATTCCCTCCGGGAGGCTTCCGCTCTCCTCCCCTTCATATTTCAGATATGCCAAATACTCAATATTTCCCTCCGGTCCTTTGATGGGGGAAAAGCTGAGTCCCTCTACGGAAAATCCGATGCTTGCCGCAAACTCGAGTACCGTACGAATGACCTCTTCATGCACCTTCGGATCCCGAACTACGCCTTTCTTTCCAACCTGCTCTCTTCCGGCTTCAAACTGAGGCTTAATCAGGCAGACCACTTCCGCAGGAAGGCTTGCGAGCTTTTTTACCACCGGAAGCACGAGCTTTAAACTGATAAAGGAAACATCAATGGAGAAAAAACTCGGTTTTTCTCCCAGATCCGTCTCTTCCACGAAACGAATATTGCACTTTTCCATGCAATGCACCCGCTCATCATTTCTTAATTTCCAGTCTAACTGTCCGTGTCCGACATCCACAGCATAGACTTCCTTTGCCCCATTTTGCAGCATACAATCGGTGAAGCCTCCGGTAGAAGCCGCAATATCCATACAAATCCGGTCTTTCAGTGCAATCGGGAAGCTTTTTAAAGCCTTTTCCAACTTAAGTCCCCCTCGGGAAACATAGGGAAGGGGATTTCCCTTAACCAGGATTTCCGCCGTAACGGGAAGGTCGTTCCTGCCTTATCTTCTTTTCTCCATTCACAAAATGAGGCTCACATACTGGCACGCTTGGCCTTTTTCTCTACTGTCAAAATGTCCTTTCTCCACTAAAAGTACATCTAAACGCTCTTTCTTCTCACCCATGTTCTTTCCTTCTTCTCTATCCTCTTATTCCTACATTTTGTATTGTCAAATAGATAGTATCCAATTTATATTATCTATTTGATAACGCCCAGTTTATAGTATCAAACACTATAGCTTCTAAACAGAACCCGATTTTTCATTGCAAGTGATTTTTCCTATTATATACTAAATTTTTTATAAATTATGCAGAATAAGCTGGTCTATTTCCTAAAATCCGATAGACTGTCCTTTGCAAAAATGTTTTACACAGAAGGAAGATAAAAATGATTAGTGCTAGAAACCATTTTCATGGAATCTGTTAAGGAAGTTCGTAAGGAGCAGTAAAGCTACCCGTAAAAGCTGGAAACCGTAGGTAGGCCACAAGGTAAAGCTCCACTATTTCGGAGAGTAGAGGATTCTGCTAGCTCTAAGCAAGAAGGCTTGTATCTTTAGGCTACAGAAGTTATGATGGCTAATGAAAACCTTCTGTATTTCCCAAAAGAAACCAGTGGAAGGGCGTAGTAAAGGAAATCATGAAGGTGCCAAAATGCTATCGTGAAGTTGGAAAATCGAAGAGGCTGTAATCATCGTTCTACTCATTTCCATGGAAGCGGTAAAGGACCTTTCTCCAGTCGTGAAAGTCAGTGCTGTAGCCATTGTAAAAGTCTACTCTAATGCTTGGGGAAGAAGAGTAATTGCTTATTTTTTAGATAGGTATTTCTAGGGCTTTGTAGCTACTTTCTACAGCCCTTATTTTTACTTAAAAAACCCCATCTCCTCCAGCCCTTCTATAATGCTGTCCGAATCGATCCTCAGCATTTCCCGAAGAGTGGAAACGTCACCGTGTTCCACATAGGCGTCGGGCAAGGTGATATTTTCCACAAAAATTTCCTTGTGATGCGCCTCCATATAGGACAGCACCGCCTCTCCAAAACCGCCGGCACGCACGCCCTCTTCCAGCGTAAGAATCTTTCTATAGCCTTTTTCAGAAAGTTTGTCCAGTATTTCCGTGTCAATCGGCTTTGCAAATCGGGCATTCACGAGGCTTAAGTTCACGCCTTTTTTTGCCATTTTCTCCACGATATGCTCTCCGGTAGAAACCATGGAACCAAGCGCAAGAAGCGCAATTTTTCCCGTCTGTTTCTCTCTATCTTCGGCTGTCTGTTCTGCTGTCCATTCCGTTGTCTGTTCCATTTTCTCTACTGTTTGTGTCTCTTCCCTTTGCTTCGACTCTTCTATTAATATCTCCGCCTTCCCGTACTCTATCGGATCCTGTTTTTCGGAAAATCTTTGGTAGGCTGTTCCTCTCGGGTAGCGAATCGCAATCGACCCTGAAACTGCAAGGCAAAATGCAGCATCTCCGTAAGTTCCTTCGCGTTTTCGGCGCCATAACCGTCATATTCGGAATAATTTAGATAGGAAATGTCAGAAATCACCCGCGTGCAAGCCTCGTCCGCCCCAACAAGACCTGTACGGTCAATCGCAAAGACAACCGGGAAGCTTCTGCGGGCAGACATCATGCACCATCTGGTCGTAAGCTCTTTGCAGGAAACTTGAGTGAACCGCAAAAACCGGACTTTAGGCCCGCGCTGGCAAGCCCTGCTGCAGAGGTTACCGCATGAGCTTCAGCTATTCCCACATCAAAGAAGCGTTTCGGAAAGGCCTTTTCGAACTTAGCAAGACCCGTTCCGTCCGGCATGGCCGCAGTAATCGCTACAATTCTCGAATCTCCTTTCCTCTTTAATCAGGCTTGCAAAAATATCCGTGTAACTCTTCTCCGTACTTCTTTTTACTTTTTCCGTAGCAATGTCAAATGGCCCTGACGCCATGGAATACACTTGGATTTTTTCCGCCGGAGCATAACCCTTTCCTTTTTGGTAACCACATGCACGAGTACCGCATGGTCTATACGTTTTGCCTCATGGATGACCTGCTCTAAGGCATGGAGGTTATGCCCGTCCACCGGTCCAAGATACGTTAGTCCCATATTTTCAAAAAGCATACCGGGTACAAAAAGCTGTTTGATGGAGTTCTTTGTATTCTTCAGCCGCTCCACAAGATGATTTCCAACCAACGGAATCTTCCCAAGACCGGAAGTCAGATTTTCCTTAAAAACGCGTATAACCCTTATTGAACGGATGCTGTTTTAAATAGGTGGACATACTCGCCCACATTTTTGGCAATCGACATCTCATTGTCATTTTAAAATGATGATGAAGTTCTTCTTCATCTTGGAGGCATTGTTTAAGGCTTCGTAAGCCATACCTCCCGTGAGTGCCCCTGTCACCAATTACTGCAACGACACTATAATCTTCTCCCAAGATATCCCGTCCCTCCGCAATACTGAGTGCTGCGGAAATCGAGGTCGAGCTGTGCCCGGTATTAAAGCTGTCGTATGGACTTTCCTCCCTGCTTTGGGAAACCGCTGATGCCCTTGTATTTTTCGAAGAAGGCAAAGTCATCCTGTCTCTCCGGAAAGAATTTTATGGGTATAGCACTGATGCCCCACGTCCCAGACAATCTTGTCCTTCGGGAGATTTAGCGTGTGAAATAAAGCAATGGTCAGCTCTACCACGCCGAGATTTGAGGCGAGGTGTCCTCCATTGTCGGACATTTTTTCTATAATAAAGCGTCGTACTTCCTTCGCTAAGATTTTTTGCTCTTTCAGGGACAGCTTTCGTACATCCTCTGCCCCGCTGATGTTCTCCAGTAACATAACTCAACCCTTTACCGTTTTAATTCTTCCTCTTTTTAGTCTGCATGATATAGCCCGCAAACGTTCCAAACCATCTCCCAAAACGAGATTTTTCAATTTTTAGTTCTTCCTGCTCGCAAGATACAGCGCAAGTTCCTTTAAGAAAATATAGGATTCCTCAGCCTGTTTGGAAAGTACCGACTTCCTCTTAGGCATTATACTTTCGGACTTTTTATCCGAATTTCCCAGTATAGTATTTTCGGCGTTATCCCTGTTTGCACTAGCATTATCCTTAGTTGTGAAGGCATGATCTACTTCAACTAAGACTTTCTCCTTAAGGCTTTTCAGCGCAGAAATCGCATCTTCCGTATATTCCCTTACCTTCTCTTCCGCCCTTTCTCTTCCATAGAGAGAGTAAGCTGTAGTCTTTCCCTCCTCCGTATCGGAATGCACCGGCTTTCCAAGCTCCTCCGTCGTAGAGATTTCGTCTAAAATATCGTCCCGAATCTGAAAGGCAAGACCAAGTTTTTCCCCGTAAAGCGCAATCTCCTCCTGCACTTTTTCCTCGGCACCGCCCAAGATAGCGCCCATGCGGAGAGATGCCCGAAGCAGTGCGGCCGTCTTCTTCTCCATAATAAAGAAGAGCTCCTCTTCGGAAAGAGGCTGTCCCTCCTTTTCAAGATCCACGACCTGTCCGCCCACCATGCCGTCTATACCGGACTCTCTAGCCAAAACAAGAAGTGCCGAGAGCACTCTTCCTTCATAGCGGGAAAGCATGGGATTCTTTCTCTTCTCTTTCTGAAATGTTTCCAAAACCGCCTGAAAAGCATAGAGCGAAAGAGCGTCTCCCGCAAGGATTCCCTGCGCCTCCGAAAAATGTGCCCAGGTGGAGTCCTGCCCTCTTCTCACGCGGTCATTGTCCATAGCAGGAAGGTCATCATGGCAAAGGGAAAAGCTGTGAATCATTTCGATGGCAGCCATAAAGGAATGTAAAATCGGAAGAAGCACATCCTTCTCTTCCTCTTTGCAGCAGAGAAAAAATGCCTCCTCTACTAAAATCGGGCGAATCCTCTTTCCCGGCGCCATAAGACTGTAGTTCATCGCCTCTCTACCGATCCGGTCAAAGCCCTTTTCTTCCGCTAAGAAACTCTGTAAAATGGCTTCCACCGCTTCTTTCTTTTTCCCGAGTGCCTCTTTGATACTCATTATTTTCCCTCTTCACCGTCTAAGATACGGACTTGCTTTTCGATTCGGTCAATGCTGGAATTCGCTTCCTTTAGAAGCGCTACCGCCTTTTCATAAATTGCGAAGCTCTTTTCCAGACTTTCCTCTCCCTCCATCTTTTGTAATAGGCTATCCAAGTCCGTGAAAATCTCGCTTAAATCTTTTTTCTTATCGCTCTTTTCGTTCTTTTCGCTGTTCTCCACTTTCTCCGCTTTTACTTTTTTTTCAGGCTTGCCCGCATTTTCCTTCGAAGCAAATTCTATCTGCCCATCCTTGCCTAATGCCGGCATCTCGTCCTTTCCCTCTATCATATCCTACACTCTCCTCTTAATTGTTAGTTTATCCGATATACATTCTTAGTTTTTCACCCTTTTCTTTGCATTTCCGGAAAACGATTTGTCAAATCCATCCATTCTGTCTCTCCCATATCACATGGTTCTCTTACTTTCAATCTCTTCCACTCTGGCTTTCGCGGAACCGTCCGAGAAATGCAGTTCCAAAAGCTCTCCCTTTGTCAGCTTCCCTGCGCTGCTTATCCTGTGTCCTTCTTCGTCTCGAACATAGGAATAACCGTTTGAAAGAAGGCGAAGTGGGGAGAGCGCATCAAACTGTTCCGAAAGAAGCTGCATTCGATGTCTGCTTTCCTGTAGCTTCTCCTCCATTAGCCTTGGAAAATCCTGATAAGCCGTAAGACCATGCCTTGCCTTTAAAAGCTTTTCCTCCATAAGATGCGGAAAGCTCTGATAGCGACTGAGACGCGCCTTATCTTCACTGAGTCTTCGCTCCATAAGCTTTGCAAAATTGCCGTAATCTTGCAAATTCTCCTTGGCACCCTGCAGAGCCTTCCCCATCTGATTTTGCAAGCGATTCTGTAAATCCAAGAGCCGATGCTGTTTTCCCTGTAAAATGGCTTTGGGATGCAGAACAGAGAATTTCAGTTCCTTCTCCTTCAGTCTTTGCCTAAGGAAAAGGATTTTCTTCTCGATTCGCTCGTGAAAACTATAGGTATAGGAACTTAAATCATCCACAAACTGCATATAGTCAAAGACCGCAAGCTCCGCCGCGGCAGAGGGAGTCGGTGCGCGTAAATCCGCGACAAAATCCGAAATGGTTGTGTCGGTCTCATGCCCGACAGCAGAGATAATGGGGTCTCAGCATTAAATATTGCCTTTGCTACCGCTTCTTCATTGAAGGCCCAGAGATCTTCAATGGAGCCGCCTCCTCGCCCTACAATGAGAGCGTCCAGACCAAGCTTGTCCAGCCTCTCTATTCCCCTAACAATGGACGCCACAGCGCCTTCTCCTTGCACAAGAGCCGGGAATAGTGTGATTTCCACAAAGGGATTTCTCCGTCTTGCAATCTGCACAATATCTCTCACCGCCGCACCGGAGCTTGCCGTAACCACCCCTGATGCGCCGGGCATACTTTTGGAATCGGCTTCTTATACATGGGATCAAAGAGTCCCATTTCCATTAGCTCCTTCTTCAGCGCTTCAAAGCGAAGGTATAGATCTCCCTGCCCTGCAAGCTGGAAAGAATCCGCATAAATCTGATAGCTCCCCCCCTGTTCATAGAGACCGATTCTTCCCGTGCAGAGTACCTTCATGCCATTTTCCAAACGAAAACTAGCCCCGCCCTCTTTCCGGCAAACATGATGCCCGAAAAGCTGCGAAGCTTGATCTTTAAGCGTAAAAATAAATATGTCCCGACGTGGTATTTTCAGGTTGAAATCTCCGGACACCGCAGGTGAGAAAGAAAGAAATCCTCCTGCATCATTCGTGTAAGATAACGATTGACCTGCGAGACTGTATATTCTTTCTTGGAAGCTCTTTCCATAAACTAATCTTTCTTGTTCAGAACGATGTGGAAAGAAGACTTTTTCTGCTCTTTCTTCCCCTTCTTCTCGCTCTTTTTTCCCTTCTTCTCTACCCCTTCGGAAAGTTCCGGAGAAAGCTTCGGAAGAATCCGCGCAAGCACACCGTTTCTACAAAGGAACCGGAATCCGCACCTCCGTACTTCTTTGGCAATCTCCACTGCCTCATTCAGAACAACCTTCTTCGGAATGTCCTCTTGGAACTTCAGCTCATAAAGAGAAAGTCGAAGCACCGTAAGGTCTGTCTTACTCATCTCTTCTTGTGGTCCAGCCTTCCGTATCCGCATTAATCATGCTGTCCAGCTCAGGAAGCTGCTCTAAAATCTTCAGCACCTCTGCCTCTAAATATGCCTTTTCTTCATCGGAAGACAGTCAAAGGCGATGATACTCATCGTCCTCCTCTTTTTCAAAGGAATAGTGGCTGATTCTCTCTGTCTCTCCTCTCCCTCATAAAAGAGAGGGTGGAAAAATCAAAAGCTAAACTTATGGCTTCTTCTTTCTTCTCTCTTATTCATTCTCTTTATTTACCACCTGGAAATCCTTGATATTTACTTCAGAAAACATTGAGTCCTGTCATATTGTTGATGCTTGCGGAAACCTTATCCTGCCAAGGTCGGAAACCTCGGATAGTATAGCCGTATTCCATATGAGGCTTAAGTCCACCTTGACTCTCTCCCTCTTACCTGTAAATGCCTTCACACCTCCTTGCAAGATCCTTAATCCCGAGCTTGAAATGAACTGTCCGATCCAGCCTCCGTCCATGAATGCACAATTTTCTGACCTCGTTGCCGCAATACCGGCACAGCATAATGAAACACCTCATCGGCAATCACCACATCTCCAAAACTGTTATCTCTCTATCTGAATGTTCTTCTCTGTCTTCCATACTACCTCCTATCGTCTTTTACAATACTAAGCCTTGGAAAATTCTACCATAAAAAGAGAAAAGGGGAAAGATGTTTAGACGGAGCAGAGCTCCTTATCTTTTATTGATAACAAACATCGAAAGCCGGTCTCATGTCTTCTATTTGTCCATGGGATATTCCATAAGATTTTGCTATCTTTTCCCAATTTTCTCTTACAGTCTCCAGGATATTATGGGCCAAACGCACGGCTTCCGACCCGCTATTCCGAATCGGTAAGCTGTCTGAATCGCAAGTTCAATACAAATCCTGTTATCTTGTTCATCTACATTGAGTGAAAGCTCATCTCCGTAGGGAACCGGTATTATTTTCATCATTTTTAGAAGGAAACTTCGCAATCCAAAGCTGATTCTTGGTATCTTTTACTGTTGCCTTAGGTCTTGCTCCCCCTAGTGAAGAACCGCTTGATTAACTGTCTAAGCCACTTTTCAATCGCCCCTCCATCATCACTTTCAAGCTTTCTGGAAGCTTCCTCCAGAGTTCTTAGAGTAGCCCAGGAGGAACAGCAGCCCTTGATCAGCAGAAAGAAAGGCCCATCCGGGTCTGTTTTTAATCGAATCCCTCCCATTCTGGTTTCATCATGCTACTCCCCAAAAGATAATCACTGTCATCATAGCTTCGAAGGCTTACGCCCCTCTTTCTCCGCCTGTAATCTTTCACGCTTATTCATCAAAACACGCCCCCAACGGTCAGGAGAAGAGTCTGAAAATAAACCAAAAATAGTCTTTCCGGAAGGATATTGTCTCACTGAATATGGTATAAGCTCCCGGATCCGGCGTAAAATGTAAGACTGGTTCTTTCCAACCATATTTTTATCAAACTCAAGGTAGGACTCTTCCTTTGAGCACATTCCATCCAAAGACATCCCATCAGACTCTGTGTGTGCACGCTTGAAATCATCGTAGACATAAATGGTCTTTGTTTGGATGCCACAGCCCTTCCTCCCTCGGTGCACGCTTTCTTGTAAGTAGATTTAAGTCCTGTAAACTGTCTTCCCATTTCATCATCTTTAGTAAGGAAAAGCAGGTCCTTATCCAGATTGTTTTAAGGCATGTAAAACTGCTATAGATTCATAGCCACAGCTGGTTGCCCCTCTTCCACTTTTCCATAAAGACGCTCTCTGATTCCTGCACGTTCTGCCACAAGTTCAGCAGATAGACTTTCGTCTGAGTCTGGGCATGTTTTATTGTTCTCCCATACTTTTTAATATTTCTTCCGGTTCCTGAGTATGTTATATGCAGCTTTTCATTTTCACGCCTCCATATAATGTTTACTATTATAAACATATTTTTAGGATCTTTGTAAATATTAGAAGCGCTTTATTTAATCTCTTGCCGCCGCTTAAGATATCCTCCACCTTTCCTCGATAAATCGGATCCATATGGGCTAAGAAAATGCCAGTCTTCCGTTCCCTCTGTAAAGCATATTTCTCCGTCTTCCGAACCAAAAGTAGGCCCGGTCCGCTCTGATAACCCATTTCTAAGAGCCCTTTTATCTTTTCGTGACTGTTTCTCCCGCTTTTCAATATAGTCTTTCACTTTCATTCTGGAATAGCATGTTAGATCCACCTGGCACAGCCTTCTACCATGCCCTTTTCCGGGAGAACTCAAAATCCGTATTTCTTTCCATGCTCGATATCGCCTTCTCCTGTAAACATAAACTCTGGTGATGGACAATATTTTCATTATAATCTAAGCTCCAAATACTCCGAAGCTTCGAATATCCAAGCTTTCTAGACAAACCTCTTCTTCCTCGAAGCGTAGCTGTCCACTTGAGAAATAAAGGCTCTCCCCTCTTTATTGTCCGGAAATAAAGTTGATTTCCGTTCCTATACCCTCTTGGTTTTAGTTCAAGATAAACATCTTTCCTCCTTATCCCTTACCCGCTCTGATAGATCACTTTTCCTAAGTGCATTAGAGTAAAACACTGAATCCGAAAGACAAATTTCCCGTCTTGTTCTAAGCTCTCATAGGGAATCTTATAGTTGTTCAGTAAGGTGCTCACAATGTACAAACCTAAGCCATTGCTGTTTTCCTTACTTAAATCAAAAGTTCATGGCATAGTGTCTTTGGAAGCTGTTCTCCATATAAACCAGCTCGGTATAAATCCTGATTGCTCTGGCTTCTTCCGTGTATTTTACCGCATTATTGAGAAGATTAGATAAAATGATTTTTCGTGCTAGTGCTTCCGATATAGAGTTTCTCGGTCTTGCAATTCATTTTTAAGGTGAAGCTTTTTTTGCTGGAGTAAAACCTCATATTTTTCTAAAACTGTCCTTAAGACAGGCTGAATTTCGAGATTTTCTTCATCTTCCTTTAGATTTTCCAAAGAGGATACGGAGAGAATCTGGGAAATATTTTAGCAAGACTGTTCATATGATGACATTCTCCGATACAGAGGTCTCTATCCTTATATTCTTCCGATATTGTACTACATATTTTCCAAAATGATTTTCAAAACTGCAACGTGTTTTCAAAGTCTGCAACCCCCCTTTAAAAATCATATTTCAGCTTTTTCGAGCCTTAAAATCTCCTGATTTTTCTTTTCTACATTTTCAATGGATTGTAGAGGCTTCGATACAGGGTACTGATTTGTGCTTCAACTCTCTACCTCATCTTTTGAATCCAACCTCTAAGCGCGCCTCTTCATTTAACGCAATCATCTTGTCGGTCCTGTTTTAATTCGAAATATTATCTTTTTAATCGCTTTGGCATAAAAATCCAGGAAAACCATCTACGGAAAATAAAAGGGAAATCGCCAAGAATAGGCAGGAAATTGAAGACCAGTTCCTTCGCTTCCCTATATCCGCAGTGGAAATGAACGTAAACTTAGTGCCTCCCGCATTCGTTTTAATCTCCCCTCCCTCGATAATCATGGAATTTGTTTTATCTCTGAAAATCAATGGGCACGCACACTGTCTCATGGGAATATTCGTGTCAACGGAATGGACAGACTCTCCGTAATCATTCTTTACAAAGGCATGAATATCACTGCTTTTTAGGGAATAAAGAGCCAAAAGTATTCTCTATTCTGTAAGGACTTCTCCATGCATGGCGGGAGACTTCATTTGCCCGATCTGTACGGCTTCCTCCTCTCTTTTCTAAGTAGCTAATGGGAAAATGGAAAAGACCAAGAGATGAATCAAGAGGATAAGGATTCCTGAGAACAGAAAAAGCTGAAGGAACATTTTGGGAAATAGCTTTAGATTTTTCATTCTCTCTCAACTTATAGCCCACATTTCTTATTGTGAAAATGCAGTCCAGCTTTGAGTGTCTGTAACTCTTTTTGATATACAGCTACCCAATCACCCTGTCAAAGTATTTCTTCCGTTTTTCCAGATATGGTCTAAGATCTGTTCTCTGTTAAGCCCTGCCCCTCATTTCTGAAAAGATACTTTTGATATCTCACTTCTTTCAGCATTCATGTCTACAGACTTTCCCTCCACCTTTGCAGTGTAACCGGAAAAGTCCACCTCTGCATTTTTATAGGAAAAACTTCTCCTCCTGCCCGTAATTCTTCTCTATCAGCGAGTCGATTCTTGCCTTTAGAAGCGGCAGGAAAAGAGGCTTTCCATATAGCCGTCCGCAAGGCTTGTAAGGCATCAATCTTATACTCTCATCATGCTAAAGGCGGTGAGAATGAGGACAGGAGCTTACCTGCTTTCGAATCTCCTTTGAGACCTCGAGACCGTTAACAATAAAGGAATCTGAAGATCCAAAATAACAAGATGAAGCTCTTTGTTAAATTTCAAGAGAGCTTCCCGACCGTCTTTCGCTTCCATTATAGTGTAGCCCAAATCTCGAGAGGAACGCTGTGATGCCCTCTCTCGATACTTTTGATCATCTTCCACGACAAGGATGTTCATAGTCCTCCCACCTCGTTCATCTTCTTTCGTGCCATATTCTTAGAGGCTTGAGGCAAGACTTTACCTACTGCCTCCTAGGGCCCTTTTGCTTTTACCGTTTCTTCGACACATCCGGCTTCATATCCACAGGCAATCGCATCCACTGGACAGACGTTCTTTACATTTTCCGCAACGGATACACTCCAAATCATTGCAGTGTTTTCACTGGATCACATTGCATTTTCAAACACCTTACATCTTCCGCAGTGAATGCACTTCTGATGATCCAAGGTATACGGAAGAGGAAAACGGAATTAAAGAGGGAATAAATCGCCCCAAGGGACAGATATATTTGCAAAACGGTCGATAAATCACGATGGAGAAAGATAGTCAGGATCAAAATCGCTTTCCTCTCCAGTAATATAAAAAGCCATAGCCCTTCCTATGCTTTTGTTCATCAGCACCAAGGAATACTGCCCTCCATCATACCCACGGGACAAATCACTTCTACAGAAATAGGGGCTCCCTCGCCCTTAATATCCACTAAAAAGAGGGAGGAGTATTACGAAAGCAAGATAAGATATTTTGCCTTCGTAAAGCTTTGTCTCCCTTTAAAGGTTTCTATCTTTTCTCACAAAAGGAATCTCATGCAGTAAATCCTGCACCGCTGAACGGACGAGATAACTGCATACCCTCTCTCCGATCAGTGCTCCTACGAAAAGAGAGCCCACCTACATAATAGGCTAAACCCTTTAAATTCCTGGGCTTCCAATGACCGCCTGTAAAGCCCCAATAGGACAGGAGCCCTTTTGCTCCCGGCAGGAATAGTAATGCACGTGCACATAAAGCTGTTTCCATTTTCTCCGTAGATTTTTCCGGTCTTAAATCCCTAAAGAAGGAATTCGTAAGCAGAAACTGAAAAGGATTGGAAAACATGCCCCTTTATATTGTTTCTTTGCTTTATATTTATCTTTTTGACTTTCCATTTATGAGCTCGTTTTTAACTTATCCAATGCTCAGTACACTCCATGCAAACTTTGATTGCCTTATTTAAAAACGATTAGTACCTCCCCTGCTGCACTCTGATATACATCATGGCAATGCCGAGTGCTACGAGAGCCACGGAAAGGACACGAGATTTAAAAATATTTCTGTACATTTTTCCTCATTTCTGATTCATTATTTTACCTTTTTTCGATTCTAAGTTTCAGTGAACTTCTTTTCTTCCTACAACGATATAGCTTTTTAAAATAGTATCTAATGTAATCGATAGTAAAGGACTTTTAGTTCTTTCAAAGCGAAAAGTTCCTTCCGATAATTTCTGTCCAGTCCTTCTTATTGTGAGAACCGGAATAGGTCCCTCCGACAATCTGTCCGTTCTTATCCACGAAGAAGGTCTCCGGGAGGGCCTGAATACCATTTAATCTGCCGTTGAAATTTGTCTTATCCGGCATAAGTAAGGAGTAATTCGCCTTGGTTTTCTCCTGAATGAGCTTCGCCTTTTCCAATGCTTCCCGATTCTCTCCTGTATCATCCACGGTATCGGTCAGCAATTCCGATGATATTAACTCCCTTGCCTGCATTTCCTTGCACCTCGACAAGGTCCGATTTCCTGAATACAAAGCAGTGCACTGAAGTTGCGAAAACATTGACCATGGTGAGTGTAATTTGTAAAAAGTCTTTACTGCTAAACTCTTTTCCGTGAATGTCCTTTTGTCGTGATATTACTTAAGTCGGTAACCGTATTTCCTGCACCTCCATAAAGGCATGGTATTTTCCAAGTCAGACTTTTCTGCAAGAACAAAGCCATTTTTCCGACGAGCCTCTCATCCTATTACTTTCACTTCTGTTTTGAATTCTTCTACGGCTTCCATGACTACACTACCTTTACACTAAGGTAATAGCTGTATTTTTCCGTCTTTGGAATCTCGAGTTTCGTATGACTGTCGCATTTTTGTAATCTTCCTATTTCTTCTTCGAAATACTCTTTTTTCGAACATCCCGATGGCAAATTGATTCGTTCAAGGCTCTCCTGCCACTTTTCGTAGCCGTCTCCCATCTTCCCGATTTCCGCATTTTTCTGCTCATCCGCAAGCTTTACTGAGTATAAAAGCGCATACTTTAAGTCCCTGATCCAGAGGACTCTCGTCATCGAGCATCACGATGTCTTTTGTCTTCATCATTTCCTTTATCTTATCGGAAAGCTTTAACTGTAAACCCTAAATACTGCGATACATACTCATCCTTTACTGGAATGGTATAATCCGCAGGCTAAAAGTTGTCGCTTTACTGTCCATATTTTACGGAACACCTGCTTCTTCCGGGCTAACTATAAGCCCACTGCTGCCGGCAGCTTCTTCCCGGTCGAGCAGTTTCCTGTCAAGTCTGCCTACAACGCCCTTATTTTGACATGGAGTAAAGCCCATGTTTACACATAAGCCAAGTAAAAGAAATACTCCCTTAATTGATTCTTAACTATAAATCTCCTCCCAAATCACTCTTTTATCATTATACGTCCTAATTTCAAACTATCTCTCTTAAAAAGATTCCTTCTCCGGCATAATGTTTCTGTAAACAGAATACAGGGCATTTTATAAAATGAATATGAAAATGAAGGAGATATCTTTATATCATCCAAAACCGGAACAATGTAGTTTTCTTTTATTAAATGCAGATAAGTCTGTCTTTTAAGCAGATGACCGCCCGTTTCCTTTTTAAAGATGACTTGTCTAAGACCGGAAAGACACGAAGAATTTCCGATGCCGATTAGCAGACTTTTTAATTTCTATAGGATGCAGTTCTCCATCCTGCTCCAGAACAATAGTCGATTTCTTTTGGCATCTTTATCCCGATAGTAATAGATAAACGCCTCTTTCCCATGATTCAAATAGCTCTTTTCGTATTTGAAACCACGTAATTCTCCAAAATAGCCCGCTCATTGGCGCGCTTGCTGTGTTTCCGGACTGCTCCACTTGGTCAGATAGGCATGAGTCCTGTATCGTGAAAATATACTTTCGGTGTTTTAATAAGACGTTTAATAAATTATTGGAATACGGATATAAGTAAAAGCGAATTCTAAGGTTTCCAATATCCTGAGCTCAGCCTTTCACCTGTTTTTGATTCAGCTCCGCATCTCTGTAAGTTCACTGACATCTTCAGCATCTGACTGCATCTTGCAAGTGCCGTGGTAAAAGCGTAAAACTTTAAGGAAATCTATCGCATCCGACAGGCTTTGACATCTCTCAATATAAGTACTTAAATAGTTACAGAGGCCACTGGTGCTAGTTATATCCCCCACTCACAATAGCCGGCATGGAGCCTTTAAAAATACGTTTAAAGATCTCTTCCGCATCGGCAAGCTTTTCTCCCTCTGGAAAAAGCAGCTTCCGGATCAAGGTGAACATTTCTCTCCGCCGTGCAGGCCTCTGCCTGTGAAAGCGAAGACAGAGAGAGTAAGACCCAATTCTTCCCTGCCAGGATTCTTGTACACTCGCATCAGCGAGAAATACCCTCCGGAACCTGTTAACCAAAAGCCCCTTTGTTCTGTTCTTTTATCACAATAATCTTTATGTAGGGAAAAAGTTCGGGAGCATATTGTACCATCAATGAGAATATAGGCGGTTTATGGAGCTGTAAAAACAGTTCGGATCTGTCTCGCAAGCTCCTCTGTCCTGCAAATCATCCAGACATAATTTCGCGCTGTCCCTTCCATCAGTTTCTACATGGTGGTTTTTCCCACTTGACGGGTCCTGAAAAGAAGCAGCACCGGATATTCTTTTGTCACTTGCAAAAACAATCTTTTTCAAACTTCTTCTGATGTAGACATATCTCCCTCCTATTTCGAAAGTAAGGCAATGGAATTACCGAGTCTTTTTATAGCTGTATACTCTATCCTTTTTGAATTTTTAGCTAATTTGTAAATATAATCCCACATTGGCCGAAAGTTTGTCATTTAGACAATAGATAACTTCCGGCTAAAATAGAGTCTCTTTCTATTCTAGCCTAAGCCTACTCTGCTAAAATACATACACATGAAAAATATACCTCTCATTCTTTGACTTATCCCTCTAAACTCTTAATTCCTGCGTTGTTCAACTTTTCAATGGACAGCAGCTGAGTTCTTGCAAGCTTTTCTTAGCTCTATCATTCTTTTCCTTTTTGATTCATGCTTTTACCAATAAAGAATTGCATTATAGCTTTCCATATTGGCAAGAACCAATAATTCATTTAAACTCGCATAGTCTCTCATGTACCTTTTAGGTCTCGGGATTTTCTTCATGCCACTGTTTTGCTCTTTTTGTTAAACAAGGCAACATTGAGCATATCTGCTTTCATCTTGCGCATTTTATAGTGATAACTGTTCGTTAGTAGATCCTTTTAAGAGATATTCTTTGATTGCATCCCGTGTGACTTTTATAGTTAATCTTAGAAATTTCTATTTAAATTCCAACCCAATGATAACTTAGAATTTCATCCACTTGGCCCTTATAATCTTGATTAGATAGAGCTTAAACCTGCTGAAATCCATAGGCAGGAACTCCATCGCTATATCAGGATGAGCGAACGTTCCTCCACCTCTCCTGGATTTTTAGAAGCTAAATACCGATCTGGATTTGGTGTTTTTCGATCCATCTCTGAGGCGACAATGTAAATCGATTTTGTCTCTTTCCTTTCTAAAGGAGTCGAATTCGACCCCTTTGAAACTCGGATTATGAATAGTCTCCCAAAGACCAAGGAATTCAATTGTATCTCTTACTCTTAACCAGTTTTTAACAACATCTTTAGGTTCATGCACGGTTTTATATCTTGCAATATCCGTTAAACTTATATAGTCATTTTTAAAGTCCTCAGTATAAATTTGAATAGCAAAACCCTTTTGCTTCGATCGTGTCTCACCATAGACATATGAGTTCCTCCTTAGTGGACGAGCTAAGATCCGCCCTTTCCTACAGTGCTGGTTTTTCTCTTTTCGCCGATAGATTTTTGTTTTCAGCTAAAATGGAGTTCCTTTCCATTCTAGTCGAAGCTACTCTGCATAAAATAAATACCACTTTGAAAAACCATAGAATATATCTCTTCCGAAATCTCAAGAAAATCTAGAGAGCTAAATTTTTAATGTCCACATCATATACCTTAATCCATTCCTTCCCTCAAAAACGGCGTACTTCCTGTTCTAATTGCTCCTTGTTCGGTAAATAGAGTTGATACCGACTGACGAGACAGCTGATTGGAAATGTTCTGTGCTTTGTCTACTTAACCACCAGTTTGTCCTCATAGGCTCCTCAACACAATTCCCAATAGGCTCGGTATCGCCCTCCGTATTCAACTCTTCACGAAAGTAGTTTAGATATAGGTTCATCTGTCCAATATCCTCATGTTGTACCTCGCCTCGCTTCAAATCAATAAGGACAAAGCACTTCAGGATACGGGTGATAGAAGACCAAATCGACCTTGTAGATTCTTCCGCCGATATTGATTTTTTCTGCTGTCTGCCCACATAGGTGAATCCTTTGCCAAGCTCCAACAAAAACTGACTCAGGTTGTCAACCAGCGCATTTTCGAGATCTCCTCTTTGTATACCGGAAGTTCCGGCAAACTGACAAACTCAAAACATAAGGATCTTTCAGAATATCCTCTGCCTTCTCAACCACCTGTCCTGCTGTTGAAAGCCGGATTACTTCCGTTTTGTCTTTGCTCAACACCAAACGCTGAAACAGCATACTCTTCATCTGTCTTCGGAGTTCCCGAACGCCCCAGTTCTCCTGTTCACATTCTTTTAGATGAAGGACCGTTCCATAGAATCTTCAATCTTTAGAGCTCTACGATCATGGCTCCAGCTCAATTTGTGCAGACACTGTCTGCAAAATTGGGTACAAAGCGAATAAAACTTTCGCATCTTATTGAGTACTGCTCATTCCGAAGCCATTACCGTATCGTTCCGTCAAATCTCTAGAAAAGCCTTTTCAGAGTCTCAGAGCCATATTCCGCTTTTCTCATTACCTGCCCTGTTCATACTCCACAATATGCTTACCGATTTCCCAGTAGGTTCTAACCATGGCTTGATTCACAGCGGACACTGCCTGCTTCTTACCAGTTTCCAGTAGAGAGCCAATATTCCGAATCAGCTGTCCGTAAGAATTATCATCAGCGTGCCAGAGCCTATCCTTTTTCTTAATTTCATTCATGGCAACCCCCCACGACCTTCTTTCCAAATTTCACGCGGTCAGTAGCATTCTCCATCCCGATAACATTGCTAAGGAAATCCAGCCAGTATGGCCTTCCATCCTCGTCCTCATTCCCTTTTCCCACCATTTATTTACAAACTGCCTTGCAGCTTCTCTCTGTTCTGCATCTGTAATTATCTTCTAATCTACCTCTTTTACAATCTAATCCTGTTTTGTCCTTAGAGTCTGATAGTTCAGCAGCATATCTTTTCCCAATAAATTAAGAAGGTCTATAAGCTAAATTTTAATACTCGCATCATATAATAGAGATTTTCCACTTTCACCTTAAACACCTTGGCCACATCAGGGATTTTAGCATTCTTACTGGGATTATGAGTGTTTAATCCCTTATTTGCAATTTCAAAAGATATAATAGTATAGTTTCCAACAACTGCTGAAGCTATAAGCCACGGGTCAGCCACTTCCTCACGTGACCACTCCGTTAATGCTGCGGGCTTATATACAGGATTCTCTTGTATGTGCCGAAGAACTTCTCCATATTTCACTATTATTGCCGGTTCTCGATGATCAATCAAGTGTCCTGCTTCTATATTTTCCATCCATTCTTTTAGGCTGTCTTTTCCTTTGAGGACTTCTAATTTCACCAAGTCCAAGATAGCAATATTTCCATTTTGGATATGCCATTCCATTTGATTCCAAAAAGTTTTTGCTAAATCGAAGGAATAAAATGTTAGATATGGGGTTATCAGCGAGTTCGCATCAATTAAAAACAGTTCCTTTTCCATCATCCAACACCCCTCATCTTCTCTGCCAAATTAGAAAAAGTCGTTCGATTTGTGTTGGTCAATCGAAATGCATCAGTATATAATGTTCTACCCTCTGATACGCTTCCAAGGAGTAAATCAAAAAATCTTCTATCCACTCTACTGGCAGCAGTACTGTAATAATCGCCTCCGCCGCTGCCGATTTGTTTTTTTTCTAAGTACTGCTGAACGGCTTCTCTCGCAAAATTTTGATAACTTTTGAAAAATCAATAAATTTCTGATCATAGGCTCTTCTTGCGATAACTGTATAACCGCATTTAAAATATTTTGCCAATTCTCTTATTGTTGCTTCTTCATCTTTTTCTCGGATTTGTTTTTTCCATTTTTCCAAAAAAATATGTTCAGGAACCAGAATCTCTGCCGCCAATGCATTGCATATTTTCTCAGTGGCAGATACTTTATCTATACTTCCGTAACGATCGTTGAACAGGCTGTTCTCACCTAAACAAATGTGAGCGAATTCATGCAATAAAGAAAACAACTTTCCGTTAAAAGAATCATTAGAATTAATAAAAATCAGTGGTGCTTTTTTATCCATTAAAGCAAATGCACGGAATTCATTCGTATCCAATATTCGGTGGGTATTGTTCCCTACAATTCCACTCATCATTACTACAACGCCTAGGTCACTGATATAATTCCTAAGCAATTTAAAACTTTCCTCGCCGTTTTTGCAGCTTTCATACCAGTTTATTTCAATTTGAAGACTTCTCCGTACAAAAGTTGCGAAATCATTGTTCTGAACAGTTTTTTTAATGGCTCCCACAAAACTTAAATCATCAGACTCAGTAGCTTGCAATTCGTTTCTTATCCATTCCTGAATCAATTCCATATCGTGCAAGGTATCCATCAGGTTTCTACTGGGATTAGAAAGCTCTTTACTATCTACCGTCCTGTACTCCACAAAAGAAGACTCCTCAACAGGCGGTTTCTCCAAAAAAAAGTAGCCTAAAGGGATGCCTGTCACCTTACTCATTTTTTCTATTTGATTATAAGTCGGTGCCTTTCTGCCTTCTTTCCATGCATACAACAGTTCTCCCTGCTTTGAAGAAAGCACAGACGGACCAACTCTTTTCATTACCCAGTCAAGAATATTTTCAGATACATTGATATTTACTTGCATGCTGTGCCTCCTCCGTTAAAGATGGCTCCATGGTATCATATTGCTAAAGGGTTTTCTATGGCCCTGAGACTTGTATGGCATAATTACCCTTCTCCATAAATCAGAATCCCATTGTTGAAACGCTCAAGTCTATCTTAACTCCACCCCTTTTTTCTCCAGTTCCTTTTTTTCTTTTTCGGAAAATGTTTTATCCGTAATCAAAACGTCAAATTCCTGAATACCACAGATTGTCATCATAGCTTGTTTTTCAAATTTACTCTCATCCGCCAGTAAAACCGCTTTTTTGGACTGTTCCAAAATAGTCTTCTTTAGGGCTACCTTCTCCATAGTCGGCGTACTCAGCTCCAGCTTACTATTGATAGAAGAAGCCCCGAGAAAAGCGATATCAAAGGAATAATCCTTAAGCTGATTTACGGTATAGCTTCCCAAAGCCGAGCCCGTGCTTTTTTGAATTTCTCCTCCACAAAAGAAAAGGCGCGCAGTTCCGCTTTGTAAGACCCCTGCAATCATAAGGTCTGTCGTCACAACAGAAAGAGTCTCTCTATCCTTTAATAAAAAAGCAAGTTCCCTGTTCGTTGTACCTGCATCCAAAAAAACCACCTTGGCATCATCCAAGAGTTCCAAAGCCTTTTTTGCGATAAACTTCTTCGCCTCTATATTTTGTATCTCTTTTTCCTGATAAAGCACTTCATCACGTAAAACAGCACCACCATGAAAACGTTCTATCCGGTTCTTGGCTTCCAAATATTTCAAGTCTCTTCTAATTGTCATTCCACTGACAGAAAACTGTCCCTTGCCAAATCATCTACGGATACAGAACCGTCCTTCTCCAGAATAGATAGGATGATTTGCTGCCGTTCTCCCAGTAAAATCTTCTCTCGTCTCATTTCTTACTCCCTTGTTTCAACAAGAAAACCGTTTTATGGATAAAGTATATGGGGATTCTATCTCTAATACAAGAAGGCTATTTATTCTTTTTAATAACTAAGCTTCGCATTCTCTTCGATTAAATAAGTTTCGCATTCTTTTCGATAAATAAGCTATTCATTCTTTTCGATAAATAAGATTCCTCTTACTTCCCATCTCGTTTCTCTTTAGGAACAAAAAGGAGATGTAAAAACTTTTTTCTAAAGTAGTGAGCTGAAAGGGGGAAGCAGCCCTTGTACCGATAGAAATCCGTTATTTTTACATCTCCATAAAGGGAACTCTCCCTTGCAAAATACAAAGGCGAAATTTCTCTTTTATATTTGTTCTTTAGTGCAGGATGAAGCTTAGGATAATAACCTCTAAGCAACCCACTGCCCAGATAATGGTTGTGGTAATGGACCAAACACGAATCTGATCCTTTGCCTCCACTTACACCAAGAGTTCTGTTTACTACCCAGAAATAGCTGTCGTTAAAATAACTGAAAAAGCAGGAACCCACGCAGCAAGCCAAAGCGGAAACAACGGGATTCGCCCCGGTAGCCAGAATAATCGGTGCGGAAATACTTGCCGCAGTGGTCATTGCCACTGTTCCGGATCCCTGAATGAAACGCATTACAGTGGAAATCACAAGCGGAAGAAGGATAATAGGCACATTCATAGCGGTAATGCCCTCTGCCATATAAGTACCGAGACCGGAATCCTTAATAATCTGTCCTAAAGCTCCGCCACCACCGGTTACGAGCATGATAATACCGGCAGACATCATTCCCTTTTCCATGGACGCCAAGATTTCCTTACGGCTCATATTCCTACCAAGGATGAAAATAGCTGTTAATAATCCGATTCCTACTGCAACAATAGGCTGTCCCAAGAAAATGAGGACATGGAAGAATCCATCGGTCATCTTCATTGCTGTAAATACGGTATTCATTAAAATCAAAATTACAGGTAATACAATAGGGAGGAAGGAAGAAAATGTAGAAGGAAGCTTTTCCGCTCCAAGATTGATCTCTTTTCCACTCTCTACACCGCCTGCCGGAGCTTCAACAAGCTCATCATTTTCATTTACAATCCAGTTCATTTTCTTTGCGATATACTTTCTCGCATAGAAAATAGCCACTATGGTCATGGGAATGGAAAGTACTAAAGCCAGTAAGATAAACTGTCCGACATCCACTCCGAAGATTCCACAGACACCCAAGGGGCCGGGAGTTGGCGGCACCATGGTATGCGTGATTACAAGGCCGGCTGCCAAAGCCACTCCCAAAGAAATCAAGGATTTCTTGGCAACCTTGGAAATTGCCTTAGCGATAGGAGACAGGATAATAAAACCGGAATCACAGAAGATTGGGATAGAAACCAAGAAGCCGGTAAAAGCCAAAGCCTCTTCTTCCTTATTTTTTCCGAAAACCTTCAAGAAACAAAGAGCCATTCGCTTAGCCGCTCCCGTTTCCTCGAAAATCGCTCCCAACATAACGCCGAAGCCAATAATAATACCGATACCGGATAAGGTATTTCCAAAACCGCTGGTAATAGACTGTAAAATACCAAACTTTGTTCCGTTTTCCAAAGTGATTGTGTTCAAAGGCATTCCTCCGATAACCCCAATCACTACTGTAGTGATGATCAGCGCCAAAAAGGCCTGAATCTTCGTCTTTAAAACCATAAAAATCAGTAAAACAATACCGATTGCCAAGCCCAAGAGCATTTGCTCTCCATGTAAACCGTTAACCATACTTTCCTCCTCTTTAGAAAAAGTTCTTCCTTTACCCCTTCGTTGTTCAATTAACACTTTAGTTCTTTAATGCCCCATTAAGCGAAACACTTCAAGGCATAAAAAATTCTAATGTTTAAAAGCCTCTGCATACTTTGCAGCAAGGCGAATCGCTTCTTCCATACTGATGCTTTCCGCAATACCCGTTCCCGCAATATCAAAAGCCGTTCCATGATCCACGGAAGTTCTCAATATCGGCATACCGTTGGTAACGGAAATGGTTCTGTCAAAGTCCAGTGTCTTTGTGGCAATATGCCCCTGATCATGGTAGAGGGAAAGCACGGAGTTGTATCTTCCCTGCGCAGCCTGATGGAAAACGGAATCCGCTCCAATCGGTCCTACTACAGGGTATCCTTCCCCTTGCAATTCCTCTACCGCAGGCATAATCTCCCTTACTTCCTCATCTCCGAACAAACCGTGCTCTCCGCAGTGGGGATTCAGGCCTGCAATAGCCATTTTCCCATCTGTAACCCCGAGCTTTTTCAGCGCCTCAAGACAGCGTTTCACATAGTCCTTGATTCTCTCCTTTGTAATCATGTCCAGCATCTGTCGAAGAGAAACATGTCTGGTTAAGAAGAACACCCTCATACCGTTACATTCAAACATAGTCAAGGGATCCTCTGTATGGGTTAATGCCCCAAAAATCTCCGTATGACCTATAAAGGGAACGCCTGCCGCCTTCAAAGACTCCTTATTGATGGGTGTGGTAGCCACAGCATCAACCAGCTTTTCATTTGCCAGTTCAATGGATTTCTTGATATAGGAAAATGCCGCCTGACCGCACATGGCACTAACTTCTCCATAAGCAAATTTCTCTAAAGAAATCTCTCCCTCCTGCATGTAGTACAGGGTATCTTTTTCCTCTCCCAGTTCTTCTACTTTCTCAATTTGTTGTAAACGAATCGGCAGCTGACAGATTTCCACTGCCTTCTCCAAAATCTTGCCATCTCCGATAACCAAGACCTTCGCAATATCTTGGATTTCTTTTTTTGAAATTGCTTTGACTACTATTTCCGGACCGATACCGGCAGGATCCCCCATCGGCACCGCAATAATTGCTTTAGACATTTTTATTCTCCTTCTTTCTCTCTTACTTTTATGATTCTTTTTGAATATTCGTTTTTTAGATTTCTTTTCTTAGCACGGCCACTAATACAGTCGCTTATACAAAGAACTTTTCGAGCCAAGTAGCTGTAAGTTTCCTTGAAACGTGCATAAGCACTTATACAAAGAGCTTCTCCTTCAAGAAGGAAATACAGCGGATAATGGCGTCTCTTCCGCCCTGACTGCCTCCCTTTGTAACCATATGCATCCCGGGAAAATCTCCCATCAACATCTCTCCATGTGCAGCAAGCGGTAAAACCTCTTCCTTCAGGCTAAGTCCTGCTGTTTGAAAACGTTTGCAAATGGAAACCGTAACATCTCCTCCACTACTGTAAATTCCCTTAAAACTCTTTTCTCTCTCACAAATTCTGTGAGCTATTTCCGCAAAGGCCAAGTTCATCTTGTTGGAAATCTCTTCTATCTGACAGGCTCTACTCTCTGCAAGTTGAGCAAGGTCAACTCTGTTTTCCGGATAGATACCGTCTCCGGTTACCGTAAATACTCTATCCTTATCCACATCTTTAAGAATTGTGTCTACGACTCTCTGTACTTCCTGTTCCCACTGCTCTTCGCCTTCCAAAAGGGCTCTTGTCTCCACAAAAACATTTTTGCATCTTTGCGATAGCCAGAGGTCTTCCAACTGAAGTCTGGTATGCGGATTCACACTTCCCACTACAGCCAGTACCTTGTTTTTCTCCTTCTTTTCACTTGGAGGAACCCGTTTTCTCACAAGACTTGCGGTAAATACTCCCGGGTCCACTGCCAGAACCTTTAGCTTTGAGGTTTCCACTGCATCCGCAATCAAATCAATATCCTCTTGGCTTACGCAATCCACTACCAGAATTCGATTTCCCTCTTCCACCAGCTTCTTCATGCAATCCGCCAGATAATGCTTCCCATGAAGTAAATCCTTCATCAAAATGGATGCAATGGAATATTTACTCTGCTTTCGGAAAAGCTCCGCCACCTCCGGATTATTCACCGGAGTCTTCGGATCAATCGCAATATCCGTCTTATGTAGAGGAAGCCCCTCTACCAACATGTAGCCACCAAGCACAATACGAGACGAAGTAGGGAAGCAAGCAACCACAATGGCCACATACTCTTCTCCGAGGGACTCCAGCATGGCATCTACTTCCGCCCCCAGATTTCCTCTTAAAGTACTGTCAATTCTCTTACTGTATACCTTTGTTTCCTCGTTTTTTAGCAAGTTGCAAACATTGGAAACTCTTCTGTAGGCTAAGTCCTTGTCAATTCCACGACTATCTGTGGGATATAAAAGGCAGTCGCAGCTTTCGAGCATGGATAGTTCCAAGCGTTCCGTATTGAGCACTGTGTAAGCACTATAATTCATCTTTTGCAGTAAGACACCCGTGGCATTGGCTCCCGTTAAATCATCTGCAATGACAATGCACTTTGCCATTCTTTCTCCTCTTTATAAAACGATTTCTTTGTCGATATTTTTGAATTTACATGTAAAAGCATAGTTCATAATTGTTTATTTACGCTCTATTAACGAGAATATAAACATATAGTGCACAAGTGTCAAGAATATAATAACGGATATAAACATTTTTGTTTATTCCCTATAAAAATAGATTTGTGATTTTGTGTATAATTGATTAAAGAATTCATCTTTAAAGCGATAATGATTTTATCGATTACCGTATAGGAAAGAGAGCCGAATAAGATACCTAAGCATTTTCCCTTTCCGCCCGACATACTGATGCCACCCAAAACCACGGCTGCAATAGCATACATTTCAAAGCTAGACCCGGTAGTCGCAGGATCCGAAGAAGCATTCATCGCTATCCAGAAAATAGAAGGAAAAAAGAGGACAGGTTATTTACATTTACACTTATTTTAGGCCTCCCATGATGAAAAAACATCACAGAAGGCCTTTCTTTATCTATTCCAAAGACTTTGCTTTATTATATTATCTAAATTCTACTTTCTTACCTGGTCAATCACTACCGCAATCAGAATAATTACTCCCATTGCTACGGTCTGCCAGTAAGCAGAAACCCCAAGCAAACTTAATGCATTATTGATGATACCGATAACAATAAGCCCAATCACGGTCTGTGGAATTCCACCACGGCCACCGGACATACTCGTCCCGCCCATAGCAACAGCCGCAATCGCATTTAATTCATAACCAACAGCAGCTGTAGCCTGTCCGTTCTGAAGCTTAGAAGCAAGAACCAAACCGGCAAGAGCAGACAAAATGCCGGATATTACATACACGGAAAAACGAATCTGATCCACATTGATTCCGGTTAACTTTGCAACTTCTTTATTGCTCCCGACTGCATAAACATATCTGCCATAGCACGTCTTAGTCAGAAGAACATAACTTAGTAAGATAATAAGAACCATTAAGATAACACAAACCGGAATAATACCAATTTCCTTTAATCCAATGAATCCAAAAGCTTTCTGGAAGTCCGAAAACCGGCTTTGCGTCAGTAAAGACATATGCTAAAGCCTCTTTACTACGTTCATCATTGCCATCGTTGCAATAAAAGGAGGCACATTTTAACTTCGCAATACAAAATCCATTGATTGCCCCACAAATCGTTCCAATCACAAGGGAAGTTAAAATTATAATCAGAATGGACATCGGTACTGATGCATTTGGCATGGTTTTTACAAGGGATGCTCCTGCTACACCTGCAATGGCAGCAACGGATCCTACAGAAAGATCAATTCCATCTGACAAGATGGTAAAAGTCATTCCACAAGCAATTAAAGCGTTGATGGAAATCTGAATCAGTATATTCTTGATGTTTCCACCTGTTGCAAAACGGGGAACAAAAATTAAACAAACGGCAAAAAGTGCAACAGCAAAGAGGAGCATGGTATTTTCCCCTTTTAAGACCCCTGCAATACGATTTTTCTGTTTATTCATATGCCACCTCCTCATTTCCCTTGCTTGCAAAGAGCATAACATTTTCCTCCGTTGCCTCTGCACTATCTAAAAATCCTGTTACATACCCTTCACGCATCACCATGATGCGATTCGAGCAACCTAGCACTTCCGGTAGCTCCGAAGAGACTAAAATTATACTTCCACCACTTTCTACGAAATTCTTCATAAGTTCGTATATTTCCGCTTTCGCATTGACATCAATTCCTCTCGTCGGTTCATCCATAATCAGAATTTTAGACTTTGCCAGAAGCCACTTTGCAATAACCACTTTTTGCTGATTTCCACCTGAAAGATTCTTAGTGACCGCCAAATCGGAAGGTGTTTTGATTCTCAACTTTTCTATATAAGATACGGCTTCCTGCTTTTCCCACAAAAAGTCAATAAAGCCGTTATGACTATTCTCTTTTAAGGAAGCTAAACTGGTATTCTCACGAACTGTTTTCTCCAGTAATAGCCCCTGTCCTCTTCTATCTTCCGGAATAAGTCCAATTCCTCTTCGGATAATCTCTTTAGGACTCTTCCCTTTAATACTTTCTCCATACAATAGCACGTCACCATGCTCATAAGTGTCTGCACCAAAAATAGCACGCATTAACTCTGTTCTTCCTGCACCAATTAAACCTGCAACACTCAAGAACTTCACCTTTTATATAATTGGAACGAAACATTTTTTTAAAATGATGAGCAGAAGATATCTCTTTTACTTCTAAAACAACTTCTCTTTTCTTCGGTACTTCTGCCTTATAATAGAATTGAGAAATTTCTCTACCCACCATCATTTCAACCATTTTCTGCTCTGTTACAGTTGAAACAGGTACTGTCGCAATCTTTGTACCATCTCTAAGAACTGTAAGGGTATCTCCCATTTCTAGAATTTCTTTTAAACGATGGGAAATGTAGATAACTGCTACATTATCTTTCTTTAGCTGACGGATAACTCGGAAAAGAGACTGTACTTCATGGTCCGATAAGGAACTGGTAGGTTCATCCATAATAACCATTTTACTATTCTGCGAAACAGCTCTGGCAATTTCCACCATCTGTTTTTCACCGTTGCTCAGTTTATAGACCGGTGTGGTCGGATCAATTGCCACGTCCATTCCATCCAGAATCTTCTTGCATTCGGCAATCATCTTCCCTTTATCCAAAAAACCGGATTTTTTCTTTTCCCTTCCTAGGAAAAACATTTTTCGTAAACTTTCAAATCAGGGATGACACTTAACTCCCGGTGAATAACACTGATACCGCGATGCTGGGCTTCACGAATATTTTTTTCGCTCCGGGTGCTCCTTCTATCAGCACTTCACCTTTATCCGGCTGATAAATGCCCGAAATAATCTTAATGATTGTAGACTTTCCTGCACCATTTTCCCCTAAAAGTACATGTACTTCTCCAGGATAAAAGGCAATGGAGATATCCTCCAGAACTTTCACGCCGGGAAACTCTTTATGAATATGTTTCAGCTCTACTAAAGCCTCTCTTTTCTCATCCATCATCGTTTACTCCATACTCTTTGAAAAAGGCGCCCTTCCAGAAGGACGCCTCCTTGTAAACAGTCTTTTATTACTTTGCATTCTTCGCATCAATGATATACGGCGCAATCAAAATCTCGGAATCTACCTGCTCTCCTTCCAAATGCTTCTTAATTGCTTCCAGAGTGGACTTGCCAATTCCTGCAGGATCCTGTGCTACATCAGCAACCCAGTTTCCACCCTTCTTAATTTCAGCAACACCTTCCGGATTTCCGTCATAGCCAATAATCTTTGTCTTTGCACCGGCAGCTGTAATGGAAGAAAGTGCTCCTGTTGCTGCAGGGTCACCTACGCAGAAAACAACATCGATGTTGTCATTCTTTAAAAGCATATTCTGCATAACATCTGCAGCTTTCTGCTGGTCTCCGGAGTAGTTCTGTACATCTACAATCTTGATGTCCGGAGCATTTTCTTTCAGATAATCTGTAAATCCTTTTTCTCTATCTACACAGCTCTCGATTTCAGAGTATGTGATGACTGCTGCATTTCCTTTCTTGTCGGTAAGAATATTGTTCACTACATACTCAGCAGCAAGCTGTCCACCCTTCTTGTTATCTGTAGCAACGTGGGTAACCGGCTTTCCATCAGAAGCGATATCCATGGTAAATACAGGAATACCTGCCTTATCAGCCAAATCAATCATGGACTTGGATCCGGCAGAGTTTGTCGGAGCAATCACGATAGCATCTACCTTCTTGGTGATGAAGTCCTGTACCTGACCAAGCTGCTTGTTTGCATCTCCGGCTGCATCCTGTACATCCAGGTCCAGCCATACTCTTTTGCCTGCTCTTCCATAGCAGATTCAATGCTGTTATAGAACACATGTGTACTGTTTAGAAGGCTCACACCAATGGTCTTCGCCTCTCCTTTACTTTGCTCTTTTGCAGCTTCTGTCTCACCAGCTTTCTCAGTAGCTTTCTCACTAGCCTGCTCTGTTTGCTTCTCTGTTCCTGCTGCTGTTGTACTCTTTGCAGCACCGCCACCGCAAGCCATAAGGGACACTGCCATTAAGGGCTGCGAGTGCAAAAGAAAATACCTTTTTCATCAATTTTTTTCCTCCTCTTTAAATTAAATTGGTAATATTCAGAACGGATGCAGTAAAATTGCATTTCCGTTTTGATACAAATTGTAAAAACTAAGCCTTATTTACGCTATTCAAAACCTGCATCTTATGCATAACAAGCTCTTTCACTTTCGCTCTACCTGCACCATTATATTTCTTAGGATCAAAGGCATCCGGATTCTCCGCTATAAACGCTTTCACTCCCTTTGTAAATGCACCTCTTAGCTCAGTTGCAAAATTCACCTTGCAAATTCCAAGTCCTGTAGATTTCTTTACATCCTCATCCGGTATTCCGGATGCTCCATGTAATACGATAGGAATACTTACCAAACCTTTCGTCTTCTCCAAGATATCAAAACGTAGTTTTGGAACCCCTTGATAAAAACCATGTGCATTTCCAATTCCAACCGCTAGAAAATCCACCCCCGTCTGCTCTGCAAACGCTTTTGCCTCCTGCGGATCGGTGTAGGCCCTTTTCACTATCCTTCACTTCATGCGTGTCTTCTTTACCTCCGACTGTTCCAAGTTCTCCCTCAACCGGAACTCCCATAGCGTGAGTAAACTCCACAACCTTCTTTGTAAGTTCAACATTTTCTTCAAAAGGAAGTTTCGAACCATCAATCATGATAGAAGTATAGCCGGAGCGAAGCGCCTTCGCACAAAAGTTCCGCGCTGTTCCCATCGATCCAAGTGTAATGCTACAGGAACCTTTGCTTTCCTGCCACCGCATTCACCATTCCAAAAATAGGTCCGTATCTGCATACTGCAGGCTTCCCGGAGTTGTTTGAATAATCACCGGAGAGGACGAATCTTCTGCTGCAGACACAATTGCCTGCACCATCTCCATGTTCTCTGCATTAAAAGCACCTACTGCATATCCCTCTCTTTGTGCTTTTAACAAAATATCTTTTGAACTGACTAAACTCATTCTGTTCCCCTTTCTCTAACCTATGATGAAATCTTACTTTATCTCCTCTATTTCCACTTTTGAAAGCATCTCTTCCAAATCCTGCCTTTCACATAGCTCTGTCCCGGGGTGAAGAAGAGATCCCGTTGCACAAGCTACCGCATAACGAAAAACCTCTTTGTCCGGAAGCCCTTCCATCATAGCAAGACAAGCACCTGCAACCATAGAATCCCCCGCGCCTTGCACACCTTGCACCAAAACCTTCACCGGCTTTGCCTGATAAACCTTACTTTCTGTTAAGAACACGGCGCCTTCTTCTCCAAGCGAAATACAAAGATAATGGACTCCCCCCTGAATCAAAGTCTTTCCAAAAGAAAGCATCTCCTCTTTATCTCGAAAGCTTTCCCATATAGGATTTCCAACTCCCCTCTATTTGGCTTCACAAAAAACGGCTTTGCCGGAAGCGCCAAAGAAAGTAAATCCCCACTGGCATCCAAAATTGTTTTCACTCCCTTTTCATTGGCCTTTTGGATTAAATCCCGATAAATACTTCTCGGTACTCCGGGCGGGACTGACCCATCTACAACAAGAATGTCTGTTTTATCCCACTCTTTGTCCAATAGAGCAAGAAATTCCGCTACATCTTGTTCTGTAACTTCTCTCCCTTTATCATTAAACTCACTCATCACTCTTTTTTCCGTGTCAAAAATCTTCACATTGACACGCAATGCTCCCGGAACAGAATATAAAGTATACGGGCAATGAATTTCCTTGAAAAATCGTTCTAATTTTTCTTTATCCTCCTGATAAGAAAAACCCGCCGCCTTATTCTGAATTCCCAGATTCTGTAGTGCAAGACTAACGTTGATTCCTTTCCCGGAAATATCCTCTTGCGTTCTTAAAACTTTGTTTGTTCCTCCATATAGAAATTTTTCAATTTCAATGGTGCGATCAACGCAAGGGTTTAACGTCACTGTCAGAATCACTGCTCTTCCCCCTTTACAAAATCAGCCATAGCCTGAAAGATAATATACACGGAAGTTGCACCGGCATCCTGCAGTCCAATTGCCTTTTCCCCAAAATACTTCGCCCTTCCAAAACGCGCCTTAATGGTCTTGGTATACTCCATGCCTTTCTTTGCTGCTTCAGCAGCCTTCTGAAAGCCTTCTGTTAAATCCAAACCGTCTTCACTACCTTCTTCCAAAGCAAGCACAGCCGGCTCCAGTGCATCTACCATGGTCTTATCTCCCACTTTTGCTTTTCCTCTTTTTTAGAGAAGCAAGGGAAGTGAAGAATACTTCTGCAAAATCCACCAAGGAAAAAGTATCTCTTTCCTCTCGTTTTACAATTCCCGAGATAAACACTGTTCCAAAAAGTACACCGGAAGCACCGCCCATGGTATCTAATAAACAAGTCCCTACGGCTTGGAACACCTCTTCACAAGACCGCGGGCAGAAGGTTTCCAACATCCGTTCCACAGCAAGAAATCCCCGCTTCATACCCGTACCATGGTCACCATCTCCAATCTTTAAATCTATTTCCGTAAGATAAGGCTCCGCTTCCACAATTCTCTTCGCTACGGACTTCATCATTTCTTTTAGTTGTTCTTTATTCAATTCTTTCATAGTTTATCTACCCTATAGCCGACAAAGTAATCCGAATTTTATATCTTTCTTTTATAGAACAGTGGAGAATATGCCTCTTTCCGATAAAAATCTCTATATTGCTCCTGCATTTTCAAGAAAGTGATGGATAATCCCCCTGCTCCTTGAGTTGGAAAAAGAGACTGTACAAAAGTATCAAACACTTTAATCTTTTTATCCCGCAACAACTCCTGCAAGCTATGTAATAAGATGCACTCCTCTAAAACGGTAGTCGCCTGAAAGGGATTTACAAAAACTGCAATTTCACTTCCAGCTTCAATTTTTAAGTCACAAAGGAGAGGTTCTACCAACTTTTCTATCATCACATCTGCATGGGGAAGCTCTGTCCTTTCTTTTCCCATCTCTCCGTTAAATCCCATGCCAGTATTCTACAAAAACCATCCGGTAAATCATAGGCTTCTTTTCCTGTTTCAAAGACAAACGCAGGTGACGTTGTGACACTTGCTGTCGCCAGATTCCGGTTTAACTCTTCCCCAAGAGAAACCAGTTCATCCAGACTAAGTCCTGCATCCCTCGCAGCGGAAAGAACCTTTAAAACAATGGTAACTCCGGCAATTCCTCGTCTTTCTTCTCTGTCAGCAGCAGAATCTACATCATCTGAAACATAAATTTGTCTCGTTTTTATTCCTTCCAATTCTGCCAAGTTCACTAACTAATTCAAAAATTCAATACATCTCCGGCATGGTTCGTTTGCGATACACAGAACGCCTTTCTCATGGGGAAGCGCACGAATCGTCTTCAAAATACTTCCCGCTGCGGGTGCAGTAAAAACGTCCCCCTAAAAACACAGGCATCTGCCAGTCCTTCTCCTACGTAGCCAATCGGCCAAGGTTCATTCCCTGCTCCTGCCCCAATCAAAATAGAAACTCCGGCTTTTTTCCCTTTGTAGAGAATTACTTTTTGCCCTTCCAGACGTTCGAAAAGCGTCGGATAAGTTTCCGCATACCCGTTAATCATATCTTCAACGGCTTGATCGGTTCCATTATGTATACGATTCATTTCCTTCCTCCCTGCTTTTCTTTTTATTTCACATGCTCAGCATGAATCTCATTGGAAAAAGTTTTAAAATAGCTGATATTTTTCTTCTCATTTTTCCTTGCCACCAGCATGTATATACAATCCACCATGACAAGCTGTGCAAGATTCTCACTCGACGGATCAAACAGGTTCCCATCCTGTGCATTATAGTCATATGCACTGAACAAAGTATAATCCGACACCTTTGACAGTGGAGACTCCTTAATGCTACTAATTCCCACTACCTTTATTCCTCTTTTTTTTGCCCTTTTTGCACCTTCTACTACAGACTTACTTAAGCCAAAATTACTCACACAAATCAGTAAGTCTTTTTCTTCCAAAATCGAGGTTATATTCACAATTTCATGCGAATCACTAAACTTCATAATGGGATAACCAATTCGATAAAGCCTTGAAAAAAGGGCTTCCACTGTAATCTTAGATCTTCCAACTCCAATGACCGCAATCCTTCTGGCCTTATGAATTAAGTCTGCCACCTTCTGTATCAGTGAAAAATCCAAAATCCCCCAAGTTTCTTCCAACTCTCTTACACTCTTTGAAAAGATAGTTTTGCAAATTGAATAAGCGTCTCCACTGATTGTTTCCCCATTATAATTCAGCTCACTCTTAGCTTGTCTTTTCTCCTCTCCTTGCTTCTCTAATACAATAGGTAAACGAAAATCACGAAATTCTTTGTACCCCATCATCTTTACAAATCTACTTACAGATGCAGTACTAACTCCACTTCTTTGCGCTAACTCGCTAGCCCTTTCGACACCTTCTATCTCATCCGTATCTATTAGATAATCTGCAATCTTCTGCATTGCATCATTCATTTGAGGATATAATGACTTTATTTCTGTAATCACTGATTGGCGCACAATCGTTACGTTCCTTTTCTTTGTATATTTATTTCACGAAATAAATATACAGTAATTTTATTTCATGAACACTTTATTCTTATTATTAAAAATGTCAATTACTGTAAAAGATTTTCGTAGAATCAGACAAGAATACCAAGAGATTTTATGCAAAATAACCGATTAATGATCCGAGATAACTACATAGTAAACTCTATAAAAACGATAAATCCGATTTGATGTGCCCCCAAAGTTAGACTTTTAGCGTAGCAGTTCATGTGGCTGCTACGCTATTTTTATACAGCCAAGAGTCTAAGCCTGTATTGCACTGGACTTAGCCATCCTAGTTTATCTTTAATTCTTTTACATGTTCAGCACTAGTATCAACAACTCTTTCTTCAATTTCTTGTTTTTGAATTTTTTATTCTATGTATGTCCAAAGTTTTTCTTCCGACCTTTCTTGTGAGGTCTCCTTGATAGATATAACTCTACAATAGAAATTTTCTTTTCGAAAGAATATTTTATTTGTTTACGAGAACGCATTAAGCCTTCATCACCGAACGCATTGTATGCATTAATCCATTTGCGTAGCTGTGAACCAGAAGCAAGCCCATATATTTTAAAAAGATATAGCGCTCCACCTTTACCATCCAAATATTCTAAAACAACTTTCTTCTTAAATTCAAAACTATATTTTGCCATAAAAATACCGACCTCCAAATCGTTAGATTTTGGTCTAACTTTTTGGGGGTCGGTACACATTGTCTGAGCACTTTCTTCCTAGGTACTACTATAGCCGCCCTATAACTTCAATCCTATTTACTTTCGCTAACCAAAGTCTGGAAAAGTTCATATCCTTCCGCACCGGTCAAGCCATTGTGAACGACCTCATGCACAGCATGTGCCATCTGAACCGGATGAGTACTTTGGAAAATATTTCTTCCCATGTCTACACCGGCTGCACCGCCCTGGATGCACTTATAGGTCATTTCCAGAGCATCCTTCTCTGTAAGCTTCTTGCCGCCCGCAACCACAATGGGAACAGGGCAAGCGGAAACCACTTCTTCAAAGTTATCGCAGTAATAGGTCTTTACAATCTGGCAACCTAATTCCGCAACGATTCTTGTCGCAAGCTTAAAGAATCTGTCTGTTCTCTCCATTTGTTTTCCGACAGCTACAACACCCATTGTCGGAATGCTGTACCGGAAGCCGGCATTGACAACCTTGGAAAGGTTATCCAAGCTGGAAAGCTGACCATCTGCACCAATAAAGGTCTGCACTGCCATACAGTCCGCATTCATGCGAATTGCATCCTCAATATCTACTGCCACAATTTCCTGACTAAGATCCTCTTGTACCATGGATGATCCGGAAGTAACACGAAGCGCAACTCCGTTTTTCAAGTTTGCCGGAATACAGGTTCTGAGAGCGCCTCTCGTAGCCATCCAGACATCTACATAAGGTGCCAAAGGCGGAATCTTAATATCCAAACGCTCCAAGCCTGCTGTTGATCCCATAAAATAACCATGGTCAAATGCAAACATCACTGTTTTTCCAGTCTGCGGATTGAAGATATTGGACAAATGCTTCTTCATTCCCCAATCCAGACCATTACATCCTTTTACCTTGAAATCCCCCTGATTTGCAAACGGAACATCCACATAATAGTTTTTCGCAACTTTTAATTCATCTAAATCCGCCATTCTTTATCTCCCTCTTACCCTGTTTGACAATATGCAAACTATTACCTTTCACTATAACTTAGAAGTTATAATCTTTTACATTCTCTTTCGTAAATACAACTCTTTCCGGAAGAAGTACTACACCGTTATTCTCCGGAGCAGTCTCTGTTCCTGATACAAGCTCACTGTTCGGTACGGTCTTTACAGCTCCGATTCCGGGAACATCAATGGTATCTCCTGCCTTGATTGTATTTCCTGCTGCAAGATATGCTGCAAAATAGCATCCTAAAGCACCCTGCACACCACAATCCCAAAGTCCCCATCTCTCCAAGATTCCTGCATCAAGATATGCAGTCATTCCGGAAGGTGTACAGAAACCGGTAATGGTTACATCCTTCATGGTTAATCCCTTATTCTGTGCAGCTTGGCACTGTCCGGGAAGTGCTGTAGAGTCATTACAAATAATCAAATCAATATCCGGATTATCATCCAGAACCGCCTCACCGATGGTTACGGACTTCTGAGAATCCTGCTCGGAATAGTACGGATCATGTACAGCAACCCACTTCGGGTATTTTTCCTTGATATACTTCTCGCCTGCAACATACCAAGAGTTCTGGTCTGCTACCGCTGCCTGAGAATAGTGCCAAGCATACTTAACTTCTCCCTCAGGATCAACGCCACGGTTCTTCAGCGCTTCAACGCCCATATCTACAAGCATTGGTCCCAAAACATCAGCAGTACCCTGAGAAACCATCATAGATCTTGCATCCGGAGAAACATCGGAGTCCCAAGTACAAACTACGATTCCTGCATCCTGTGCCTCTTTCAACTTCTCATCCAATGCTGTAGCATCTACAGAGGAAATGGCAATGGCATCTACGCCCGCATCAATCGCCTGCTGAATAACTTCAAGCTGATCTGTTACAGTTGCGTTAGCACTTCCCATATAGTCAACTGTGATGCCCCAATCCTTTGCATACTTCTGCGCTCCATTATTTGCCGCCTCAAAGAATGAGTTTCCTGTAAGCTTCGGAATAAAAGCCACCGTCTTTCCCTCAATGGACTTAATGTCACCGGATGCCTGATTTTCGTTAGCTTCTGCAGCAGCCTCTGTTTTAGCCTCTGCCTTGGTTGTCTCGGTAGATGCTCCTCCCGATGTGTTTCCTCCGCCGGCACATCCCACTAAGGACATCACCATACTTGCTGTTAATACAGCTGACAACAACTTTTTCATAATAAACCTTCCTTTCTTATTGAAAAATTATGGGGATTTCTCCCTCATTTTTTACCTATTTATTTTCCTCTTTTAAAAAGCTGAAGAATGAGTTTATTCTTAGAAAGCTCCCTTCCTATTACAACAATCAAAAGCATGATTCCAATTGGAAGATCCAAGGACTGTGTCTTGATTCCGAAGCAAAGCGGTAGTCCGTATCGCATAATACAAATCATTAACGATGCCAATACCGTCCCGAGAATGCTTCCCTTTCCTCCTGTGGATAAGGTTCCGCCAAGCACTACCGCCGTAATGATAGATAGTGTAAATGTCGAGCCTAAATCATATTTAGCCGAATCAATATTTGCCGTCAAGAGCACTCCCGCAATCGATGCACCGATACTGGTCAATATATAGGTACTCATCACTATGAGTCGACTATTGATGCCGGAATACTCAGCAGCTTCGGGATTCACTCCGATAAGAAATACTTTTCTGCCATATTTTGTTCTGTGCAAAAGGATAAAACAAATCAAAATCAAAACTGCATAAATTGCGACCGGAACCGGAATAGTTCCAAACAGCATTCCTTTTCCCAGAAAACGGAAGCCTTGGAAACTGCCATTTGCCGCTTTTGCCGGAAATCCGCTAATGCCCTGATAAGCAGGCGTTTGGGAAAGACCGGAAATAAGCAGTGCAAGTCCCGAGTATAGTAAGCTTCCTCCCAAGGTTACAACCATCGGTTGAACTCCACAATATGCTATGAAATACCCCGACAAAGCTCCACAAAGCGTAGACAGAAGCATTGCAAGCAGCACAGCAGTCCAGATATTTAATCCCAAGTCGCTCCACAATACACCGATACAAATAGATGTTAGACCGATTAAGGAACTTGCCTGAATATCAATCCCGCCGGTAATCATAACAAAAGTAACAAACAAAGCAATAATACAAACACTGATATAATTTGTTACACTCGCCAAAATGGAACTTGCCCGGAAAAATTTTGCAGGATTGGCTATGCCGAAGATGCCTATCTCCAACACAAACAGCAATAAAAGAATAAACTCCCAATGCTTCAGTAGGCCTTTTATTGTTTTCATTTCAGTGTACCTCCCACCTTAGCATCCAAAGCCGCTGTCCTGGACAACAGTCTTTTTCTTCTGGCTGACTCTACAGCATGTCTCTGTACCAAAGCATCTGCCACAACAATAATTAAGAGCATCACTCCCGTCAGCGTGTTGTTGAAATTGGAAGGAAGATGGATAAATACCAGCATACGACTTACCGAAGACATAATCACTGCGCCGAAAGCAGCACCCAGTATATTTCCAAGTCCTCCGGAGAGTGATATTCCTCCCAGTACACATGCTGCAATCGCAGACATCTCATAGCCGGTTCCGGCCACGATATTGACCTGTCCGTATTTGGAAGCAAAAACAACTCCTGCAAGCCCCGCAAAAATACCGCAGATAACATAGGCGAGCATTTTTGTCTTCATCACGGGAGATTCCTACCAGCATTGCACCATTCGAATTGTCTCCCACCGCAATAAAGTACTTTCCTTTTTTTGTTTTTGTAAGCAGCAAATGAATCACCACGATGATAACCACTATAATAGCAAGATAAATTGTCACTTCCGCAAACAATACCTGATTTCCAATCTTTGTAAAGGCTCCGGCAAAGTTTTCTGTTGTTTTTCCGCCGGATACGATATAAATAAGACCTCTTAAAGCTCCATTTACACCCAAAGTAAAAATCAAAGACGGCACACGAAAAAGCGAAACTCCAATTCCATTCATTGCTCCGACAAGCATTCCGACTAACACGGCAAATACCAACATCTCCAAGATATTTCCGTTTCTTTTGGCAATCTGACCGGCCATTGTCGCCGTTAGTCCCATCACTGCACCGATAGAAACATCTATTTCTCCGGTCATAATCACAAAGGCTATTCCGATTGCCAACAAAGCAAATACAACCGATCCGTTGAAACAAGTAATAATATTAGAATAGGTCAAAAAGTCCGGATTGACCATTCCTGTAACAAGGAATAAGGCAATAAGAAAGAGGAAGCTTGACAGCCATCTCGCTTTCTTTAACTCATTCAGATATCTCACTCGGACACCTCCTTTTCTCCCCTTAAAGCCGAAGGAGGCCGAGGTTAATCTATCCTGCGTCAGCTCTTCTCGCGAAAACGTTCCTGTAATTCTTCCTTGGAACATAATAATTGCTCGATCTGCGAGCTCCTCTATTTCCTCCATATCGGACGATACGAGTAACACCGCAACTCCGCTTCGCTTCAAACGGTGAATAATGTTGTAAACATCTCCTCTTGCCGCCGCATCAATTCCTCTGGTCGGTTCATCCAAGATAACCACTTTGGGACTAGTAGACAATGATCTTGCGATAATGACCTTTGCTGATTTCCACCGGAAAGGCTTCCGATTTCATCATTTAAACCTACTATTTTGGTCCTGAAGTCATCCGCATAGCTCTTGGCAATCTCATCTTCCTTTTTTCGATTTAGAAAGAAACGGCCAAGCTTCGAACCATTTAAAAGTGCCGAACTCGTATTGGCAGAGATAGAACTGATTTTAAACAATCCCTGATAATGTCTGTCTTCCGGAACATAATTAATTCCTGCTTCCAAAACCTTACGAGTAGAAAGTCCAGTAATATCCTTTCCATCCAACTTTACGCTTCCGGACAATACCTGATCTCGACCGTAAATTGTACTGACAAGTTCCGTTCTTCCCGCCCCGACAAGACCGGCAATTCCTAAAATCTCTCCCGGATATAGCGAAAAGTGGATGTGACTAAATCCGTAGCCGCTAAGATCGTCAACCACCAGCACCGGATCTAGATTTTCGCGTTTGAACACTTTTTCTTCCTGTTGTCCCTCCGTCTTTTTCTCCAAGTTCGGAGGTAGTAAGCCATTCACAAGATCTTCCTTTGTAAAATCCGAAACCGGACCATTTACGGTTATCATCCCATCTTTCATGATAGAAACGTGCGTTGTGATCTCAAATACCTCATTCAAGCGATGCGTGATGTAGATAATACCGATTCCCTTCTTCCCGAAGTTACGGATTACCTTAAAGAGAGACTGCACTTCATCAAAGGTCAAAGCACTCGTAGGCTCATCCAGAATCAAAATCCTTGCTTCACGCATCATGCCTCTTAAAATTTCCACTAACTGTTGCTCCGCAATGGAAAGTGTACTCGCCTTCCGCTGTAAATTAACATTCCAGCTGAGCTCGCTCACCTTGTCCGAAAGACCTGCTTTAGCTCGGAAAGAACTCTCAGAAAAATCCCATCAGGATATTTTTCTTCGACCGTCATATTCGGAAATAGCATTGGTTCCTGCGGAACCATGTAAATCCCTTTAGACAATGCAACAGAAGGATTAACAAGTTCTGTCTTTTCTCCGGCCACATAGATTTCCCCCGAATCCGCCTGATAGATTCCCATAATGATTTTCATTAAGGTACTCTTACCGGCACCATTTCCTCCAATCAGAGCAATAACTTCTCCTGAACGAAGATCTAAGTCAATTCCTTTCAGCACCGCATTGCTTCCGAAGGTTTTACAGATTCCTTTTACGGACAGCAAGCTATTCGACAGCTCCTGTACAGCTTGGTCTTTTTCATGATCCATTACAGTTGTCTCTTTCATTTTCATACCCTTATTGCATCATTTGTTTGTGAGTATAACTTTTGTTCTTAGCAGTATAATACTGGATTTCCCCTGTATTGTCAACTGATTTTTGTCTTTCCAAAACACAATTCAGCATCCTCTCAATATGCATTAATTCTATATTTTAAGCCACTGAATCCGAATTTTTTCGACTCTTTTTAATAAGAAGAATTTTACCGCATTCTTGCAATAGTTTGTTGACAGAGGATTCTTTGATTGCTATACTTCAATTGTTAACATTTGTTTTGTTTTAAAACATTTATCAAAGAAGGAATTATGGAAATATATGATTATGAAGAAAGCTTGATGGCCAAAACCGCTTGGTACTACTATTCCGAGAATATGACACAGCAAAATATTTCTGAAGTTCTCGGAATAAGCCGTATGCGTGTGATTAAGCTTTTGGAAAAGGCAAAACAAAACGGAATTATCCAGTTTCGAATCCGTTCTAATATTGATAAGAGAATGCAGTTGGAACAAAATCTAATTGAAAAATTCGATTTGAAAGACTGTTTTATTGTTCCCGATTCTGTTCAGACTCTGGCCGTGAATGAAAATGTAGCCAGAGCCGCTGCAATGTATATCTCGAACCGAATCAATGCCGATACTTTCATTAATATAGGATATGGAGATACAACCGGAAGAATCCTGAATCATCTGGCTATCAACACCGAGTATACACCATCGTTTGTCTCCTTAACCGGAGGAGTCAGCTATTATTTGCCTAATGCCAGTTCTTCCACCTTTAATTCCAGGCTGTACCTGATTCCTGCTCCTTTAATTACTTCAACCAAAGAGATGACAAGCGCAATAAAAGCGGAAAAGTCCGTGAAAGAAATAGAACAATTGATTCCTTCTTCTCATCTTTCCGTTGTCGGAATCGGTGCCATGAATCCGAAAGCCACTATTTTGCAATCCGGAATTTTAAGCCAGAATGAATTTTTGATTTTGGAAAACAACGGTGCCGTAGGGGATTTGCTAAGTCATTTTATTGATAAAAATGGGGACGTCGTGAATTCTTCTTTAGAGGACCGAACCATCAGTACCTCTTTAGATGTTGTTAAGCAGTTGGAAAATGTCATCGGCGTAGCCGCCGGTCAGGAAAAAGTTACCGCAATTCGTTCCGTCTTAAACGGACGTTATCTGGATGTATTAATTACCGATGAGGGAACCGCAAACTCATTAATCTAAAATAAAACTGGGTAAAGGAGCATATTTATGAATCAACAATATTTGCTTGCAATCGATGCCGGAACAGGCAGCATCAGAGCCGTATTGTTTGACACAAGCGGTCGACAGATCGACTGTGTACAGGAGGAATGGGAACACCACGAAGATTCTCGCTGGCCGGGAAGTATGGACTTCGATTGGACCTTCAACTGGAATTTGGCTTCAAGCTGCATAAAAAGACTCATTGAGAAGACAAAGATTAACAATAAAGATATTGCCGGAATATCAACCACTTGCATGAGAGAGGGCATTGTTCTTTATAATAAAGAAGGAGAAGAAATCTGGGCATGTGCAAATGTTGACGGCCGCAGTGTTGACGAAGTTGCCGAGTTAATTCGGCAGAATCCCGCTTTAGAGAAAGTCCTCTACAGCGAATCCGGACAGACCTATGCTCTCGGCGCACTTCCCCGCCTTCTTTGGATCAAAAACAAATTACCTCGTATTTATGAGGAAACGGCTGTACTGGGCATGTTTAACGACTGGTTAATTCATAAACTTACCGGCGTACTGGCAGTAGAACCTAGCAACGGTTCCACAACCGGAATCTTTGATTTGAAGAAGCGTTCCTGGAATCCGGAAATTGCTAAACAATGCGGTTTAAGAGATGACATTTTCCCACCGGTACAGGAATGCGGAAGTAAAGCGGGCTATGTCACGGAAAGCGCCGCCGCGGAAACCGGTCTTGCCGCAGGAACCCCCGTCATTGTAGGCGGTGGAGACTGCCAACTGGGATGCATCGGTGTCGGAGCCGTGAACCCGGGAGATGCAACCATCTTTGGAGGAAGCTTCTGGCAATATGAATATAATACAGAAAGCGGACAAACCGATCCGGAATGCAGAGTCCGTGTAAACTGTCATGCCGTGCCGAATCTTTGGCAATTTGAGGCACTTGCTTTTAAACCGGGACTCGTTATGCGTTGGTACAGAGACGCCTTCTGCCAGCAGGAAAAGGAACTTGCAAAACAGATCGGAGATGACCCCTACAACTTGATGAACAAAGAAGCGGAAAAAATCCCCGCAGGTTGTTACGGCATGATGTGCACCTTCTCCGATGTGATGAATTTTATCCAATGGAAGCATGCCGCTCCCTCCTTCTTGAATTTTGAGTTGGATGCGGAAAAATTCAATCGTTACACCTTCTACCGTGCCATTTTGGAAAATGCAGCACTGATAACAAAGGGACATATGGAACTGGTACAGGCTTCCACAGGCAAGGCACCAAGTCATGTTGTTTTTGCAGGTGGAGCAAGTAAAAGTCCTCTTTGGTGCCAGATTCTTGCCGATGTATTAAATCTGGAGGTAAGAGTTCCTGTCGTAAAAGAGGCCACTGCACTCGGTGCCGCCATTCTCGCAGGATATGGAGTCGGAATTTACAAAGATATCTCGAGCGCTGCAAAAGAATGTGTGAAATGGGATAAAGTTTATACGCCGAATGCTGAAAACCATGCCGTTTATCAAAGGATGTATCCCGTTTGGAGAGAAGTTTACAAAGCGCAATTAGAGCTTTGCGATAGAAAACTGACCAAGAATATGTGGATTGCCCCCGGCATATCTTAAAAATAAATTATAGAAATAGGAGGGAAAAATGTACGTAGTTGACGAGAAGGATTATGAGTACCGAAACGAAAATTTGAATGGACCGAAATACTTAATGAAAGGACCAAGAATGAATTTTGCGCTGGTTCAGTTCCAGCCCGGAAAGGATTTTAAAGCACATTATCACAACATCATGGAAGAAAACTTCTATATTCTGGAAGGAAAAATCGATGTGATTGTTGACGGTGTTGTGAACCATCTTTCACCGGGACAATTGATTCATATTGAGCCGGGTGAAGTACACTATGTTGTGAACAACTATGACGAGCCGGTCAAGATGATTTCTACCCTTGCGCCATATCAGGAAGTGGATAGGGTTGAAGTCGACAATTATACCTATTAAGTTTGGAAATAGAAAACAAGTAAAAAAGAGGCAAAAGATTTGTATTTCAAAATCATGCCTCTTTATGCTTGTCCGAAATGGCAACACCCCCGTGGCAGAAATCTGCTGCGGGGAATTTTGATTTTAAGGGACATGTCATGTACCATTTACGAGAAAAAAGATGACAGGTTATTTACAATTTACCTATGTTGCACTTGACTTGACAATTCAAGCAAATAAAAAAGGCGGTTAGATTACTCTAATCACCTTTAAATTCTGTAATTCTGTTTTTTCTATTTCATTGCTATCCATTTTCCTGACTTAGTAGAGCCTTCTCTTTTAATCTTACCGTCTGCTCTTAATTTCTTTATGTGATAACGAACTCCGTCAAAAGAAACATTTAAATATTCCGCAATTTGTTTTGCTGTAATATTTGGCTCCATCATCATCAATTCAATAATTCTATTCGGTACGGATTTCTCAATTTTTATTTCTTGGGTAGTTTCTTGGGTAGTTTCTTGGGTAGTACTACCATTAAACTCTTTCAAAAATTCTTTATTCACACCCATGACTGCGTTAGTATAGTTATCTTCTTCATTATCCGGATAAAACTTAAGCTCGGGAGAACCATTTGCTAATAATGCATCCTTTGCACGCCTTATACCTGAACCGTAAGACTCTATTAGGTTAAGGGAAAAGAACATATCTTTAAGTTCTTTGTTAAGATACTGCCTTCTATCAAAGCTTCTGTCCTTGTTAAGAGCTTCAATTGTCACAGGAGGGAGTGGTCTATTATGATTTACAAAAGAGATTCTGTCCTTGTAAATATATATTCCTACGTATTCAGGCGTATCGTATTCCTTATGCAAAATGGCATTCGTAGCAAGCTCTTCAAATGCTGTAAGAGGATAGTTATAGACAATCTTATGCTCGATTTTATCTGCTTCCCTTATGGTATATGAAGCCATAATATTATCTTCAAAATATTTGCTGACTTGTTTTACCTGTATCCAAACCGGCCCATCAAATCTTTTTGATTCCATTTTATCCGTTCCGTCAATTTCTCTTATGATTTCAACATGGGCATTTGGAATAAATTTATTTGGTGTTTCCGCAAACATCAGCACAGCAAAATTTTTAGCTCTATAACCGCCATACTCACTTTCACTGACAAGTCCCATACTCTTTGCCATATCCAACTTAGACATTTCTCTAATATCTTTCTTTGCTCCCGTCTGAAGCAGATATTCTTTCATATATTCATAGCTTAAATCATCTATGGTAGCTCTTTCATTGAGATTGGAACTAAAAGAAAAGTTTGCAAATTTCTTTAAAAGTTCAAATTCTTCGGTTGGATTTGGAAGTCTTGAATCTCTGCCGACTCTGATATATCTTCCTGCCTTTAGCTTAATATCTTTATCCCTTTCTGCCCTTTCACTTGTTTGAAACGGTCCATTACTACCGCTCTCTACCGCAACTACGATATAATATTCATCATCAATTTTGTCCGTAATAATATGGTAATTTATTTTAGGATGGATATTAGAAAGGAGCGATTTAATCTCATTTTCAATTCCCTCTAATTTTGCTTCTTTTATCCCTTCAATTGGTCTTTTAGGAATTGCTTTTTCTCCCGTAGCTTTATCATCAACTTCTTCAATACCAACAAATAACAATCCTATCTCATTGTTCATATAGTTATTGGCGAAAGCACAAGCGGTTTTTAGTATTTTATCTTTAAAATTTGCCGACTTTTTATACTCGATAAAACTACTCTCTATGTTTTGATTTTCAAGAATGCTATGAGCCATTCTTTTTATATCTAAAAGCTGCATAATGCCTCCTCTTTTCAAAGCTTTATCAGCATATTATAGCATTTTTAGAGGTTTTTTTTCCACTCAGAAATTAGCAGGTGCTCTAAGAAAAAAAGAGACATAAGATTTGTACCGCAAAAATATGTCTCTTTATGCTTGTCCGGAATGGAAATACCCCCCCGGCAGAAATCTGCCCGAGGGGGTGTTTTTAAGGAACAAAGCACTTTGTTTTCGGTTTGATTCTAAGTCGTTTAACAATCGGCTATAAAATCGGTATAGTTACTCCTGACTTACAATCTCTACATCTCTCTTAGAGTTATAGTTTGCCGCATCCTTAGCTTCCAGAACCTGGTTTCCTAAAACAACCTGCTTGGGAACTTTGCCGCCGTCAAGATAGGTATGAGCCGCTTCAGACTGAACAACTTCAATATTGGGATACTTCTTAATTTCATCCGTAAATCCTTGGTGTCTGTCCTCTGCCACATTGCTTCCCATGATACCCTGCAATTCAACAACTTTACCTTTTTCGGAAAGGGCCTTAGCTAAATAATCCGCAGCCATGGCGCCGGATTTGATTGCATCGTAGCCGATGTGAGAAACCACCTCTCCGCCGTTGGCCTTTCTGTCCATGGTGAATACAGGAATTCCCGCCTCATTACAGGACTCAATGGCCGGAACAATGGCATCCGAATCGCAAGTGTCCACAATGATTGCAGCAGGCTTCATAGAAATTAAATTTTCAATATCCTTTGCCTGAATGGCAGGATCGTCCTGTGCATCGGTTGCTACAATTTAATTCAGCGACATGTAAGCTCAAAGAGCATACTCGGATAGACAATAATATCCTCTCAAATGTAAATAAAACACATTTGAGGGGATACCTTTTATAATCCGATCATTCTCTCTAAAATACAACCTATCCTATCCGAGTCTAGTCCACAAGCAATACTTAGACTCCTTTACCCTCTCCGCCTCTTATATTCCAGTTGATACTTTTCTATTTTCCTATAAAAGCTACTTCTGGAAATACCAAGTCTATGGCAGATTTGCTGTACCGTATAATCCCCTTTTATCAATTGTTCCAAACCGGCTCTCTCCATTTCTTTTATACTGCCCTCATTTTCCAAAGACGCAAAGCTTCTATTCATGGCTGTATTATTTTTAAAATAGCTTTCCAGACAAGTTTCTATAGTACTTAAGTCCTTCTTTCCAATCATTCGCCAAAGCTTTTGATATAGCTCCTCAATCCCCTTAATATCCTTCTCTCCATATATTTTACTGTAGTAAAGTACTCCGCTTCTGAAAAAGCGTTCAAATACAGCTCTGTTATTGTATACGCTCTGAAAATCCACTATTCTATTTTTTGTAATAATGCTGTATAAACGATAAGAAAACAGATGTGAATGAACCAATTCTTCCAAGTTTTCGTTAGTACAAAAAATAAATTGGATAGAAATCTCATCCTGCTCTCTTTTTTTCACCTTCTCCACTTCTTTTTCCAGATAACACGCTAATTTTTCCTGTACAGATAGTAGCATCTTTTCCGGTTGCACAATAATAAGGCTCCCTCCCTGCATTTGCCAAAGCATACCGCGCTCGCCGAACATGAAGCTTGTCATTAATTCTCTATACACATTCTGCATATAAATGACTCGGAGTTCCTTTAAGCGTCGTTCCGAGTAATTTACAATTGCTTTTCCTATCAACTCATTCAGAGCATTATCTTCACTTTGAATTAATATACACTCCTCTTTGCTGACTCTATTTTTACATTCTTCTATTGTTTCTTTCCCTACATATTTTGATAACCATGAAAAGGTAACCATAGTGCTGTTCGAGAAGATATTCAGTTCTTTTTGAATCTGGCTATAGGGCTTAAACTTACATAAGAATTCTTTCTTTTCTTCTTCTATAACAATCGGAATAATGCTGATGGTCCCATAAAATTGAAAAACTTTCCCTTTCTATGGTGATTTTAGCCTCTTCCACTACTTTCCCTTTTTGCAGATATTTATCCAGTTCCTCGGATAATTCCCGAATATTACCGATAGACTGTTCCAATGAAAAAATAGAATGGAATGAAGCATTTTGGTAAACTAATATTTCCAAAATGATCGCAGTAGAGTAGGGCATCCGGCAAAGCTGCAATAATGGATTCTACTCTTGTTAGCTTTTCTTTTAATTTCTTTTTCGATTGATGCTCTATGATTCTTTTTCCGATAAGCTCCGCCATGTTATCCATAAACATAAGAGTGGAATCTATTTTTCAAAGAACTTTTTCTCTCTTTTGCTGACAACTAAAAGCAAGAGCTCCTATCACCTCCGTCTTATCGCGGATAGGAACTCCCACAAACCGTCAATTTTACATTGCGCATATCCCTTACACTCTTTGCATTTCGGAACAGACTCTCTGTTTTTTACATAGAACTGTTCTCCACTTTCTATGACCGTATAAATAAGAGAGCCATAGTCAATTTTTTGATACATATCATAAAAGACCAGCTTTTGCCCTAGCAAATTCAAATCTGAATCCACGATAATCACATCGATATTTAATACATCCGAGACTACATTTGCAAATTGATTCAAATAAGACTTGACTGCCATCGCACTCTCCTATTGCTTTAATTCATTGTCAAAGCAGAGCTGAACCGTATTTCTTCCACTTTATTTTTGTTCCGGGAATATATTCATTATACTAAAAAGGGGCTGTAAAAAATCAAAATAATAAAGTAATTTTTGCAATATAGGTCTGAATGCAGGGTAGTCTGAGCCCGTCGGTACTTGCGAAAAACAAGAGAATCGAAGTTTTTCGCTTAGTATCCGTTATGTAAGGACAAACTTTTCATCAGAAAAGTTGTCCTGTACAAGACCAAGGTCCACAGGGACTTGCTTTGCGAAGCAAAGTGAGCAGTGGTTAACAAAACCACTGCTCAGTCAGGCGAAGCTAGCGAAAGCGTGCCCAAGTTCAGACCTATATTGTTAAGAAAACTATTTTGATTTTTTACAGCCCCTTCTTTGTGACATTTTATACAGCACTGTATACAACTCTCAGAATTTATCTCTTTTCCTTTGCATACTCTTCGGAAATATCTTTAATCCACTGCAGTCTTTCCAAATCGATATCCTCTCGGATGGTACAGTCAGCACCAAGTCCCACACCCTTAGTTCCACTCTCATCCAGAATACGATATATTTCTTTCTTAATCTCTTCCTTTGTTCCGGTATACAGAAGGCTTCCTCCGCATTATCAAATCCACCAAAAACAGGCTTATTATTCAATATCTTTTTCCCCTCTGCAAGAGAAATATTCTCAGAATAAATCGCCCAATTGAAAGCCTTTACGGGATAATCTTTATACCATTCCAAATGGTTTGTATACTTTCCATATCCGCAAATGTGGAGGAGTACATTATCCGTATACTGAAGAATCTCGTTTAAAACTTCCAGATCCAATGGTTGTACTCTTTCTTTATGCACTTCCTCGGTAAAGCTCTTGTCCTGTACACACTGCACACTGTAATAAATTCCGTCTACATCCGTTTCCGTAAACAGCCTCTTTACAAGCGCCTTTGTATCCTCGGCGATACGCTTTGCAACCATAATCATTGCCTTAGGATCTTCCTTGAAGAGTCTGGTAAACTTTGTAAAGTCCTCATCATATTCCTCAAAGCGGAGACGAATATACTGTAGCGGAGAAAAGATATTATAGTATTTATAGACATCTTTTCCTGCATGAGCACAGATTTCCTTTACATAATCCACCTGTGCCTGTATCCAAGGGTGATTCTCTCCGACGGATTGTACTTCCTTTAACTGCTCCAGTGTAGTAATGGTAGACTTGCAAAGAGACGGATGTCCAAAGAAACCGTCAGACATAATCTTTATAAAGTCCGGCTTTGCCTCATCGATATATTTTTTTTGTTCTGCAACAACTGTCCTCATGATGCTTGGGTCTTCCCATCCATAGTGGTTGTGAAAGGACACAAAGTGGTGCCAGAATCCGCCAATAACTCTTTTCACCTTCTCTTCATTTTGCCAAAAGGCATTCATTAATTCTTTTCTGTTTTCCATGTTTACTCTCCCTGTTCTCTATTCTTTTCCTGTGCACAGTAGGTTATCCAACGCAGACGTTCATTTGCAATGCTGTTCGGTACCGAGCAATCCGCTCCAAGGATGAAGGAGCGATATTCACTCTCCCTCATGCAATCTCTGCAAAACTTCTACATCCGCTCTATCACCCTTCTGTTATCAAAGTTTTAGGATTGTTATCAAAACCGCCGAGAATGCATTTTTCCGGGGAATAATTTCTTCCCTCCGACAAAGCTGACGCCTTCCGTATGGACTCGCCCAGTTATACGCTCCCTGCTTCGTAGTCTTTGTAGAAGTCTAAATTGTTTTTGTGATGTGCATAGCCGCAAATATGAGGATGTTATAAGAGCTTAATTCGTTTTGCCAGTTTTAACACGGCAAGCTCCTCTTCTCCCACGATTTCCTTGTAGGTCTTTTGGTCATATTTCGGACTCTGTACATTTTGCACACAGTAATAAATGCCATCCAGTTTTGTTTCGGTAAGGAGTTTTCTTACCAATGTCTGAATATCCTTTCCTGAGCTCCTTTTTCCCTGCATGCTGCAACTCTTTGGGATAATTCTCTGCTAGATACACAAAGCGTTCAAAGTCCAAATCAAAAAATTCCAATCGGATTCGGATCCACTGTACGGGAGAAAAAATATTGTAAAAGCACATGACCTTGTCGGAAAAAAGCTCCGTCATTTTTTTAAGATGCTCCACCTGCTCCGTAATCCGAAGGACGATCTTCCGAGGCTTTTATAGCGAGAAGGTCCTCCGTTTCCCAAGAGGATTTTCCATCACAGTCGGATGTCCGATAAATGCATCGTTCATAATCTTCATGATATCGGGCTTAACTTCCTCAAAAACTTTTTATGCCCTTCTATTGCCTCTTTTTGTGCAGCCTTATCACCGGGCTTGGCAGAACTGTTCCTTTTCCGGGAGAAAATGATGCAGAACCTGCAGGTACTTCCTGCATCTTTTTCCCGGAAAAATGCCATTTAACTAGATTTCTTTTGGATTCTTGCATCTAATTTCCTTTTTTCTAATGCCTTGTTCATTAAGACCTTAATTTGCAGTGCCATGGTAACCGCACCGGGATCCAAATGCCCCATCCCCTTATTACTCTGATAAGTTGCTCGCCCTTTAATGGATTCCATATTTCTGGTTTCTTCTGCACCTTTTTCCGCTGCAGCCGCTACCCTCTTACACAACTCTTCGACACTTACTCCCTCTTCCAAAGCAGCCTTATATTCTTCTACCGCAGGGTGCAAGCTGTCAATCATGGTTTTAAATCCGCTTAGCCTGTCCTCTTTCCATAATGGCGTTCAGCATTGCGTTTAAAAATCTCAAAAGTTCCTCTTATGGATAGCTCCTTATCCTTCATCACTGGAGGCATGCAGGTAAGCACTGCTGCAGAGAACTCCGGAAGAACCTCCGATTACCGCCATCATGATTTTTCCGATTTCTTTTAACTCGAACTTAAGTCCAGGGTCTCCAATCTTTCCTTTTCTTCGGTGAGTTTTGTGAAGCCCATGTGCAGGTTTGCCCAATGGTCTCCGTCCCCCGTTGCAAGATCAAGATTGGTAATATACTCCTCTTTTTCATTTAATTCCTGATTAACGGCACAATATAGTCCATATAATCTTTACTGTTTAATGTAAATTCATATTTCTCCTCATTAATCAATCTTCAAAGCTGGAGTGTCGCAGGATGCATCCAAAAGTGTCTTCATCTTGTCGTTCAGCTTTAGTATAAAGAAAGAGAGCAACCTAGTCATCTCTAAAGAAGTGGTATAGTTCCTCACAAAGGTCTTGAGTATGCAGTGATATTCTTTTCTTTCAGTAACTTTTGCACTTCATAGTTCAGGATATAGAGTTCCATAAGCGGAGTTCCCCCTAAGCCATTGACCAGTACCGCTACTTCACTGCCTTCATAGTCATAATCATCCAAAATTTTCTGAAGTAGAATCTCCGCAATTTCTTTCGCAGTCTTCATGGTAGTCTTTTCTACTCCGGGCTCTCCATGAATTCCCATTCCGATTTCGATTTCATTTTCCCCAAGGGTAAATCCCGGTCTTCCCACAGCGGGTAAAATGCAGGGGCTCATCGCCATGCCCATACTTCTAAGGTTTTCTACCACCTCTCTGGCCACACCTGCCACTTCACTAAGAGGAGCGCCTGTCTCAGCCATGGCACCGGCAATTTTATGAACAAACATGGTGCCGGCGATTCCTCTTCTACCTGTAGAATAGGTGCTGTCCGGTACTGCCACATCATCTTTTACAACAACACTTTCTACCTGGATTCCTTCCATTTCCGCCATATCCTGTGCCATACCGAAGTTCATGATATCACCGGAATAGTTCTTTATTACAAACAGTACACCCTGCCCCTTTTCCACCTTCTCAATAGCGGCTTCAATACGATCCGGACTCGGAGAGGAGAACACATTTCCGGAAACTGCGGCATCCAGCATTCCTTTTCCTACAAAGCCGGCATGAAGAGGTTCATGGCCTGCTCCGCCCCCGGAGATAACCGCAACCTTCTTATCCATATTTTTGCGATATATCACTTCCTTTTCCGGAATATACTCCAAGGTATCGCTGTTTGCCATCTGTAAGCCCATAAGGCACTCTTTTACTACGTCTTCCGGCTTGTTAATTATCTTTTTCATGCTTTATCCTTTCTTTATCCTATTCCTAAATATGCTTCTTTTACCTTGGGGTTGTTTGCGATTTCCCTTGCATCTCCCTGCATGGTAATGAGTCCATTTTCCAAAACATAGGCACGATTAGAAGTCTGTAATGCCAGGTTGGCGTTCTGTTCTACAAGAAGTATGGTTACACCCTGCTTCTGTATTTCCTTAATCATGTCAAAAATCAATAAAACAATATTGGGGGCAAGGCCCAGAGACGGCTCATCTAAGAACAAGAGCTCCGGAGAAGACATCAGTGCACGTCCGACAGCAAGCATCTGCTGCTCACCGCCGGAAAGGGTTCCGGCCTGTTGCTTGATTCTTTCTTTTAATCTTGGAAACAAAGTGAATACTCTATCGTAATTTTTCTCAATCTCTCCTTTATTGCTGATAGAAAAGGCTCCAATCCTTAAATTTTCAAGCACCGTCAAATCCGGAAAAACTTCTCTTCCCTCCGGAGAAATACTGATTTTCTTCTTACTTAACTGGTAGGGAGCAATATTGGTAATATCCTCATCATAGAGCATGACTTTTCCGCTACTGGCCTTCTGAATTCCCGTTACAGTGCTTAGCAAGGTACTCTTTCCCGCACCGTTACTTCCTATCAGAGAAACAACCTCTCCCTTATGAATTTCCAAGTCTATTCCCTTTAAGGCGTGAATTGCCCCATAATGCGTATTAAGTCCCTGAATTTTCAGCATTTTGCAACCCTCCCAAGTACGCCTCTATTACCTCTTTATTGTTTGTACTCTTTAGGCAAACCGTCTGCAATAGGCTTTCCATGATCGATTACATAGATTCTGTCGGAAATGTTCATGACGACGCTCATATCATGCTCTATCATCAAAATGGTATAGCCCTATGTCTCGAAGTTCACGGATAAATCCCATAAGCTCCATGGACTCCTGCGGGTTCATCCCTGCTGCAGGCTCATCCAGCAAAATCAACTTCGCTCCTGTTGCGATGGCTCTTGCGATTTCCACCTTCGTTGGTCTCCATAAGGAAGGTTTGCAGCATACTCATCTCTTCTGTGATCCAGCTTTAAAAGTTGCAAAAAGTCTAATCGCCTGTACTACTCTTTTCATCTTCTTCTTTTCTAAAAGCGTTTCGTTCTGTAAGCTGGAATCTAAAAATGTATATTTTTGTTCTGTGATGGGTTCCTACAAGAACATTTTCAATCACCTCATGTCATGAAAATAGGCGAATATTCTGGAATGTTCTGGCTATCCCCTTATGCACAATTTCAATCGGCGGAAGATGGTGAATTGCTTCTCCTCTGAAATAAATTTCTCCGTGATCCGGTTTATAAATTCCTGTAAGCAGTTGAAAACAGTTGTTTTTCCTGCCCCGTTGGGACCGATAACACTGATAATTCTCCTTTTCTTATCTGCAGATTCACGTTATCGACAGCCTTAATACCACCGAATTGCTTGGACAGATTTTTTACCTCTAAAAGCATTTCTTCCGTACTCATACCAGCTCCTTACTCTCTTTTGCCAAATCCTCCTTTGCCTGACGAGAAAGAGGATAGGGTACCCTGGATTTCCATCCCAATAAGCCTGCCGGGCGGAAACGCATCATCAGCACCAGAATCACGCCGTACAGTACGAAACGGTACTCCATAAGGAAGCGAGATACTTCCGGAAAGGCAATCAGCAAAATAGCGCCGATATACATTCCTCTCTGTGTTCCCATCCCTCCTAAAATCACGATACTGAGTATCATTGTAGATACGTCAAAGTTGAAGGTATTCGGATCCACATAGCCGATTAAGCGGGAATACAGGGAACCGCCCAGAGCACAAATCATAGCGGAAATGACCATAGCCAGTATCTTATAAAAATTCACATTGACTCCCATCATAACGGAAGCAAGCTCATCTCCTTTGATTCCTCTTAGTGCTCTGCCTGTCTTGGAACGAACTAGGAAGAAACAGAAAACACTCACAAGGATGAGGAAAAAAAGAGCAAGATAGTATAATCCATAGTTCTGTACTGTCAGTTCCATTCCAAAAATCTCAGGCTTCGGAATATTCTTTATTCCTAAAGTTCCACCGGTAACACTTTGCCAGTTCATCAGAATCATTTTCATAATCTCTCCGAACCCCAAAGTAATAATCGAGAGATAGGTTCCTGTTACACGAAGACTTGGAAGCCCCAGAACTACACCGATTGCACCGGCTAAAAGCATCCCTAAGAGAACGGATGGGAAGAATGGCATCCCGGCTTTCATGGAAAGAATCGCACTGCAGTAAGCTCCGATAGCCACGAATCCTGCATGCCCCAGAGAAACGAGTCCGGTATATCCTGTTAGCACATTTAATCCCAGTGCCAAAATGCTGTAAATTCCGATTTTTATAGTGACAGTCAGTAAATACTGGTTAGATAAAATAAATGGAAAAGCCAGCAAAAATAGAAGTAAAGCCGGAAGCAAAATCCGCTTTTCTCATGTGCCCATTTTTTTCAAGTTGATGCAAATTAACCATTTCTCCAATGGCAAAGTTCTTTCTCTTTCTTTGCTGTAGAAGCTTTTTATATCTTTATTCTCTGCCATAACTTACACCTTCGTTATTCCTTTCCGTCCGAATAATCCTTGCGGTCTCAGTAAGAGCACAAGAATTAAAATGATAAAGGCGATGGAATCTCTATAGGTTGACCCCAGGAAGGTCGCAGTCCATACTTTCCGAAACCCTGACCATAAGTCCGCTCCATCAATGCTCCCGGCAAGCTGCCGATTCCGCTCAAAAACCGCTGCCGCAAAGGCCTTCAGTCCCGCCATGAATCCCATGTTAGGGATAGACAATCTGGTAATATCCGCTTACCAATGCTCCGGCTATTGTTGCTGAAACACCCATGAGGAAAAACGTGAAAGAGATAATAAAAATTCTACGTTGACCTCCCATAAGATTTGCTGCCTCGGGTTTTGTTCGCAGGCTCATGGCAAGTCCTATTTTCGTCTTAAAAACGATGAACATCAGGATTCCCATAAGAAGGACCGATACTACAAAACATCATGATTTGAGTGATAGAAATGGGGAATTTTTCCAAGCATTACCGTTCCTTCTCCAAATACGGAGGGGAAAGCTTTCTTTTTCCGAACCCAAGAAGATTATTAATAGGTTCGTTATAATATTGGATATACCGATTGTAGTAATGAGAGAGGCGATTGGCGGTGACTTTTTCTTTCTTAAAGGTTCCAATGCCACTTTATCGATTGTAATTCCCAAAATTCCTGTCAACAGCATCGCAGCAATGATTCCCGGGACTATTCCGAATTGCATCCCTATAAAAACCATAGCCATCTCTGCAACCGAAAGCATAAATTGCACCATGAGAGAAATTCACCAGACGAAGAATTCCAAATACAAGGGAATATCCTACAGCAATCAAGGCATATCCCATTCCCAGTGCTAATCCATTTATAATCTGCTGTGTGACCATAGCTACTCCTATTTCAATATCAAATACTTTTTAGAATAGAATGGGAAAAACATAGTCTATGTTCTTCCCATCCCCCTTGAATCGTTCTAACTTTTTATTACTTGTCCATCTTTCACAAACTTACTGTCTTTAATGGTTACCTTTACGAACTGCTTATCTACATCCCCGTTCTCATCAAACTTGATTTCTCCGGTTACACCCTGATAAGTAGTCTTATAAATCTGATCCTTTACCTTTTCGGAATCAGTTGTATTTGCATCTTGATAGCAGTAAGAAGGATACCTACTGAATCATAAGCCTGAGAGGTAAGAGCAGACGGAGCATTGCCGTAAGCCGCCTTATAGGACTCAACATAAGACTTAATCGTCGGATCATCGGACCTCGAGAAGAAGATAACCGGGAAACATACGCCTCCATGCGCTTCCGCCTAAGCTCGATTAACTGCTGGCTGTATGCGTTGGAGAATCCTACAATCGCAATATCCGGATTGATCTGTTTATACTGCTTTTGCAAACTGGTGCTACCAGGTTGTAGCATTCCGCAGCAAATTACTACATCTGCACCCGCCTCATTTAACTTGGTAATCGCCGGAGTATAGTCGTCGGAGCCTTCCATAACTTCCTCGTGTGCAACCACTTCCGCATCGGTCTTTGCAATCAATTCCTTAATGATGGAGGAAGTATTGGTTCCCCAGTCTGTCATGATGCTGATGATACCAACCTTTTCTTTCCTAAGTCATTCACTGCAATATCAATACTTGCTAGCTGCCTCTTTGGAAATGACGGTATTATTTCTGAAAATATAATCTCCGATTTCTCGAGTAATCCGGTGAGATGCTGACGGAGAAATTTCTGATAATCTTGTTCTCCTGATAGATAGAGCCGCTGTCATACTATACTCCGGAGGAGAAGTGACCAATCACGCCGACTACCTTCTTATCGGAAATAATCTTCTGTGCAATGGTTGTTGCTTCCTCAGCGGTGTTTTTATCATCATACTGTACGATTTCAATCTGTTTTCCTAAAACGCCGCCATTATCGTTCCACTCTTTCGCCTTCAATACAGCAGCATTGTAAAAATCCGATTCCGTACTCTGAATTATCGCCGGTCATAGGTCCGCAAACCGCATTTGAATCTTATCTCCGCTTGCTTTTGCATCGCTACTCTGTTTTCGCTGCTCCTCCGCCGCAGGCACTAACAATGCTGCGCAGAGTAAGCTGGCACTCAAACTTCTTCTTCATCAACACACCTCCTAATCTTTTACGACGAGTAAAACATGCCTGCTCTTTTCCTTATTTGCATGATTCTATCTTATGGTATCCGGAGGATATTATCCATCATTTTCGTGCATCTTTCACCACTTTGCTAATTTTATACTCGAATGGTACATTATTAGTGAATTAGGTAGGCAACTTAGTATTTTGTCTCATTTTGGGACATTTATAATGCATTGCTGCTTGGAGAGAAAAACAGAGACATTAATTTATTTTACACCTTTTGTCAAAAATACATACTACCTTTCCCTATACCAAAAAGAAAGGTTTTCCCTATATATATCAAGACTCGAATATAGGTCTGAACTTGGGCACGCTCGCTAGCTCGTCAATGCACGGATATACTGCTGAAAAACTGCGCTTTCCTGTTTTTGCAAGCACCGACGGGCCTCAGACTACTCCTTGCATTCAGACCCTATATTGCAAAGAATCCCTTTATTATTTTGATTATTTTAGAAAATGTTGCACGCTTTGGTAGTGACACTCTTTATTGAATATATAGACTTTGTCGTATACATAGCCTTTTTATGCCATAAAGCCTTGGCAGCACAATCCGGCTATCTCTATCTTGTAGATTCTGACACCATCTCCACCGGCTTTCGGCATAGTGAATTTCACAGCTCCATTCCTTCTTCCACTGTCTTTATCGGAAGAATCTGCAGCTTCTCTTTACCTCATCCGGTACATCCCGAAGATCATCTTCTGTCTCGCCTTTCGAACCAGAACGGTCTTTACCTGGCGCGTTCCGCTGCCATGTTTTCCGGAAGTCCGCTGATTTCGGATTAACGAGGCCTTCAAGGGAAACCTCTCGGTCATGCGAGGATACGCGGGCTGACCGTCTGTCCTACACAAAGACGCAAGCAATGGTGAGAGGTAATCTGGCAAGAAGGTCCCATCCTTCGGGTCGCTCCGTCAGGCACGTGAATATGCAGATCATTTTCCTTGAAAAAGTTTTGTATTTATCGGTGGAACATAGACTTCACAAGGCTGATGGCAATCTGCGCCGACCTCTTCATCACATCACCATCGCTCGTCCGGCACGCCCCAGCTTTCCTTCCTTGTGAACATACTCCTCAGTTATAGAGAATCTCTCCTCCGATCATGCAACAAGCAAGACCGGTAACAATACCCGGCTTTCCTCTTCCTTGACTTCTCTCTCTGAAGTGGATCTCATGTCCAGTCTTCTTAACCTTCCTTCCCACGGAAATCTTTCTCCCTTCCTTTTGTGGATGCGATTGAACTGCCGTGCATTCGCAAGAGGTGTCAAGTCTCTTCAAGCCTCTGACACCGGCTTCTCTCTTGTGTAATCGGAAATAATATCTTTCCAAGGCTTCATCCGTAAGTTCTACATATCTCTCCGCTTCTGTACCCCACAACCTCTTTAGCATCTTTTTAAGAAGACGAAGCGCTTCCGTCTCAAATTCCTCCCTGGAGTGGTAACCCTGATACTAATCATCGCACTACGATTTCCATAGAGGGCGCCGGAGTGGTATCCTGTGGAGTCGCTGCACAGATGCGAGTACATCGGATAAACCATAAGGCACATTCATGTAGCAGTGATCCGTGCAGGTATTGCTCCTTTGCTGGATCCAAAACTGTCAAGAAGGGCTGCTGCGGGATCCTGTTATAGACGAAGACAGTTTATCCTCACCCTCATCCAGCACCCTGACCGGATTGGAAACGCTGTACTTCTGTATCCTGTCCATGATCTCTTTCCCGGCATAGCACCAAGATAGGGTTCTTCTGTGTCGCGAATATCTGCTCCTTATCTCGCGCACCACCAGGCTGCACTGTGACAACATTATTTTCTTCCTGAGAGCCTTCTGCAATACTTTTCCATTACTGGTTTTACCGGTACTGTGCACCTATCACAAGAGGAGAGAATAGATCTGACTGTTGCTTTTCAGATCTCAGGACTGCAATCTGTTGAATCATTTCTCTCCTTAACCTTCTTTAAGCTTGAAGTGATCCTCAGATAAAATCTTCCGCCTCATCACAGGCTGACTCTTTGCTCCTCCCTTCTTCCAAGAAAGACTAGCCAGGAAATCCAGATAATCATAAAGCATACCGGCTTCCTGTCCGTTTGGCATCTTTCATTTTTCAGGTAGACTTTAAAATTCGTAGCTTCCCTTTTCGCCGTCTCATTCATGCCGGGCTTCTTCAATACGAAGTTTCAAACTTTGGCAGTCGAAACCTTCTCCTGGATGCATCTCATCGAGCCTTTTCTGGAGGTAATCAATCTGCTTTTGAGGGCCTGTTCCTTTATAGAGCCTCTGATAATCCCTCCTGCTGCTGGGTTTCGCACTCGGTGGTAACCTTTCGTCACCTGATATATCTCATAGATGGGTCTGCTCCAGCATCTTCGTACGAACGTAATGGTTTGCCGATCCTGCGTGCACATGGTACGGCTACGTCTGTCATGCTAAGCATCGTGGGACTGGGAACACAGCCTCACCTCTGGAACTCGACCTCTATGGCGTTCAATGGTACCCGCCATGACCCTTCCCCTGCATGGAAAATCGTCCTCACTCAGATCTTTCAGCTCTTCCTTAATTCTCATTCAGCTTTCTTCCGGCTTCTTCCTGATCCAAGTCCTCCACATGCATAAAAGAGGGCCGTCTTCAAATGCGAGGCTGTCCTTCCTCCTGAGTAGCTCCTCAATATCTTTATCTCTATTGCCTGTTGCAACAACCAAGCAGCAGCCGTCCTGGATCATGGATTTCCTCGATGTGCACCTTCTACCGCTACAGGATACACTTCCTCTTTATGACGTGCCTTGGTATCCACTTCATCAGTGTAAAACAGCTAAAAGAAGTTTCTGTCCCCTCTTCTACTGTCTTTCGCACAAAGTTCTAAAATTATCAATCTTGAAAAATCGATGGTGGAATTCGGCAAAATCATCATGCGTTGTAAAACTGGTACTACTCTGCATAGCGTCGTCCTCCCTGTGTTCCTTATCTTTGAAAATAATTTTAAAGCCTCCTCCACTCTTTACCGCATGTCTAGGCTTGTCTCTTAGGAAAATGCACCTCTCGACTGCTTTCTTCGAAGCTGCACCCTTCTTTCGAATTTCTGAAATGGCAGAAACTCATCCCTTTTCTCTCTGGCCTCCTTTCCTTCCTCTCCATCCATGAGTAGTGCGTCCACTAATTGATCTCATTTTCACACACATCCTCCTCTTAAACAGATAGAGCAGCTTCGTGCTCTTCCCTGTCTCAATTGATAATGGCAATCTGAGTGCAGATTCTCAGTCGGCTTCGCACTCGGCCCCACTAGTATAGACAGTCATATATACCGAGTGCTAACATATCTAAAGAAGAATCACCCTGTAGCCAGTGTCGTTCTTAGAAATTGCTTATTTTCACTCAATTTCTGCTATTTCTAGTCCCATCTCATGTTTATCTCGTTTAGTCTCTTTGTCACAGATTGATGCAGTGAAAAGACCAACATGAAAGATCTGGAAAGATGTTCCAAAGAAGAAACATCCTCGCTCTCGTCTCCGTGACTACCTTTCTGGTTACTGTGTACATCTTTGTCACAATTTGAGGAACATCGCCCAGCATCTCTCTTTGTGCTCGAGTAAATCTTTCGATCCACCCGGTGGTGGGCGTGCACTCGTCCGGAGGTAGATGGTCCCAGTGAGGTTCCGCACTTTGGGATCGGCGGTCTCGGCTCAGCGTCTTTTGGATCCGCGCTTTGCTTTGTCCAGGTGGCCTCGTCGTTCAGGCGACCTCGTCGGTCAGGCGGCCTCGCCGGTTCAGGCGTGGCTCGTACATTTATTGTGGAAAAGAATCTCGCCCTGGCCTCATATCCCGGTTTACGATGGGCCGATCGCCACCGTTGTGGTCACTACCATGCTGTCGCCGTATGGAGAGATACATTCTCAAGGTGTCTGCGCCCGCAGTGCAGCACTCTTACCTTCACGTGCATAGCACACGGCGTCATACTCAGCATGTGGATTTGGTCCGCAATCCGCAGAATGGTATATACATCATTTCCTGCAAAGATTCCTCGCAAACTGCACGCAGAAATCGTAAGGGTCGCTATTTTATTGCTTTACGGAAAATACACCTCTACTTCGCATCCGGTACCGGCACACGGAAGAAGGGCTCACTCTCGATCGATGAGGCTGAAATGTTTCGCAGGTATTCCCTCCTCCTTCCACTTTCAGCCACTATCGGTATTTCCAAAGATGCCGGTGGCGCCGCAAAAGCCACAGCTGTATTCATTCCATTTTCCAAACACAAAAGCAAAAGAAAACCGGAAATATATGAAGAAATAGAAAAGTTTTCTTTCTCACTGCAAATGCCCTCATCTTGACTCCTCCTTCCCTACTCTTGAGGCCAAATCCTCCTCTCGCATTATATATAATCGACAGTATTTTTCAAAAATATATCTGTAATTTAATATTTATTTATATATAGATACTTTCCATTTATTCTAGCTTACCCACTATCTGTAAACACTGCAGCCTTTTCGCCCCATTCTTCCCAAGAGTAAGATACTTTAGTTTCTGCGAGTACCCCTCGCTATACAGGCAAAATGCCTCAACCTTTAGCTGCAAAAGTTTAATTATGAATTAAAAGTACCTGAGTTTTCACTGTATCAGCTGAAACCTCTGGTCTTTTCATCGCGAGGGCGATGGATTTGAACTCTTTGAACTCCGCCATAAGAATAGCTAAATATGTGTGTGTGGAAGATTTGTGACTAATCTCTGTGACAAAATTATGCCTATAACCCTGGCCGACACCAACTCTGATTTGTCTCTTCCTATTATAATGGATTTGTAGATCGTATCGCTCCATCCGCGCCATACAAAAATCATAGCCGTCACCTTTCGCTTTTTCTGACCCTGCACTGGCTGCTATCAAGCTGCTCCGTCCTAGTAAGGCAATACCACTCGCCTCATCCTGCAGCCATTGGAGAAGAGAGCATACCCATCTCTCGCGCGAGGTAGTACCAACCATCGACTGTATCCAGCCAACCTCATCCGCAACTGGCGTTACTGAATGCGTACCAACGCCCGGTTATAGACATTCAAATTTTTCAAGCCACAGGAGCAATCGTCCTTGTAGTATAGCCATTTATCCTGCTGCTGAATCCAGCCCTCTTTCGAGGCTCCTAGCCAAAGGTTGCGGCTATTTTCTTCTTGATGGAGTTTGGTGCTTTGATAGGAAGCACCAACTTTACAAATTCCGGCACACCAATATTCAGACAGTGCCTTGCCTCCTGTTGTACCACACATTCCGTATTTAGTATAGTTTTGCCACCCTCTATTTGCGTAAAGTTTATCATCAAGAAGCTATGCGATGCCTCTTTCCTCACATCCGACTTCTCTTGCCTTGCCACCTCCAGCAATTCCTCCACGGTGCAAGTATCATCCCCATATACAGGTCTTCCGAATCCGCAGATCCATGCTCTCGGTGCAACCTTAAAATTTTTGTATCTCTTCTTACGCACCTCTCCGCCGTTTCTGTCTCTTTCTTCACCGGATGTATTTCCTTCCAATGCCTCAATCCACTTGTGCTATGACACCATCAACGATACCGACATGCGCTATTCCTATTTTTCTCCATTGACTAGCAAAGATACATCGCCCGCTTGTGGCTTTGTATGCCATCGCTCACGCACGTTTAAATTGAATCGCTCCTGCAGGTGTGTACTTAAAGTCATCTCCGCACAATGCTTTCTGTCCTCTCTGATATGAACTCATAGTATTTCCTCCTATTCTGATTTGAGAAAACTTTTTTAAAAAGTTTCTCATCGTGTCTCAAAGTTTCTCAACTCTCCAAACAGGCAATACATTTCTGTACGCCCCGCACAAGGCTCCAGTCTACCTGGGGCCGTGGATTTATATCGCCCTCACCCTCTCCATACGCTTTGTCGGACGAGGAGAGTTATCTACGGTCGCTCCAGCCGTCCGCTGCCCTGGACCGTGCTCCTCATCTTCCCTCGCCCTTACCGTGATTGTGTCCTAAAGGCCCTGTGGAGCATTCATCTACCTTGCCTTTGCTAGGTACCGGACAGTCTCGATTCTCACTCATCCTCTTGATTCCTTCCATATGTCCAACTCTGCTTTCTTCCAGTCTATGATCTTTTCTCCTCTCTCAGACATCTCAATGCTGGCCAAAACTCAAATTTGGTGCGTGTCTCCCAGTCTTATTGGGCCAACATCTTTGACTCTGCGTCAATTTTTCAATGTTGGCTAAACTCAAAATTAAAATAACTGCTTTACCAACTTGGTTTTGCTCCTCGTGACGCACGACGCTTTACACCCGACCCGCAAACCGCATTGATACACATCTTTCGCCGGAAAATCCAGACATTACGTTATGATAACGCTGAGGATTGCCCGATAACCGCCGCACACCACTGGATGTACTTGTCATTACGTATTCGTTAAGCTTTCCATCCCCATACCATACATGCGATAACCGTAATTCCTACTACGTCAGGATTCCAAAATCCATTTTGTTTTCCTCTTCTTATTTGTAAATAAAAGAAGGACAACCCGCCATCTGATACCTTTAGGAGCAATTCCTCATAAGCCACAATATTCTTTATACTTTTGCAGCACAGCGGAGAATTTACATTCCGCCTTCCGCTAGCAAGGTCATTTAGCTATTCTGAATAGTTAGTGTTTTCTTCACTGCTTTCTGATCAACAACTTATCCCTACTAATTCCGGCCAAGCTTCAATGAACATTTTCGAAGAATCCTCCGGAAACAGTCGCCTTAGGTAACCTTTTTCTGTGTTT